>Ga0209782_1002374_pt1 | contig 10472 bp, 12 predicted proteins | sample WorMetmaBAHAMAS1_FD_187390 | JGI IMG/M metagenome (GOLD analysis project Ga0209782, IMG submission 187390) | Marine gutless worms symbiont microbial communities from Max Planck institute for Marine Microbiology, Germany - Inanidrilus... | ecosystem: Host-associated > Annelida > Digestive system...
GAAATTCAAACCATTAAATATATCAAAACAAACAAGCTGTCAGTGACAGTTCATCGACTCCCAAAGGCATATGCATCAATCAATGACAAATTAAGTGCTTCTGCCATTAATAACATCCGAGAAACTGTGTTAAAAAGATGTAATAAAAAATACACTGTTTGTGGGTATTTTAGAATCATTATCTTCATATAGCTATCTGCAAATTTTTAAAAATATTTTGTATTTACTCCCATCAAGTACAGCACATACTACTGTTTTACACTTTCTCTGTTTGTAAACAGGTCTCCAAAATTTAGCACTAAAACTACTGCTAGTAGCATCTGTTTTTAATCATTGGCTACAATGCTACTGTATCACCTAATATGTGTGACTAGTTGACAAAATCAAGAACACACACATATGTATAGGCCTACATGCAACTTTATGTGAACATATGAAAAACTGCACACAGTACTTCCTATAGAATATTGTACCTCATCAGCAATATCTAGTGACTGGTCAGCCACCATAGGAATGTCTGCAGCTGTACAAAAAGTAAACATACATTTACTAATGGGATATTCGATTAACGAACGAATCTGGATTCGGATACACAGTGAATCCAAATCCGGATTCAGTAAACAGTGTCTTCTCTTAATGAATCTGAATCCGGATTCGAATTAGGTGAATCCTGCTTGAATCCCGTTTCATTTGTGGCATGATGTCAGCGATGAGTGCTAACAGTTATAAATAACACTAATAAAGATATCTATAGCAACAACTGCCACAAGCAAACAAGATCTGTGTTGCAAATTATTATAATGTGGAAAACAGGACCAAAAACAACATAAACAACAGTGACGTCATATTACGTCACTGTTGTATTCGATTTGCCATGTGAATCCGAATATAGATTCAATCTGCATCCGAATCCGGATTCATTAATCGAATATCCCATTAACAGTCAAATAATCATATCTAGGTCGTAAAGGTAAACTTACTTGTCATTATCAGTAATAATACAGAGTTCACAGTTTGCCACAATTACGTCTTTATTGTATGCCACTTGAGAAATATCAAACAAGACCCAAATACAGGTAACAGCTGCATCGCCGAGGGCTGAAGCCCTTAAGGAATTTCTGTATACACTTGATACAGAATAAAATCACAGTCAGATTAAAGCTAAAAGATCTCAAGTTAAAGCATTCATCATTAAAGTCAATGTATGAAAATAATACAAATAATACAAAAATAAGCCACTGTACAATACAGTGCCATGCTAGTGATGCACCAGACGTGCTTAGACTGCTGTAATTCAGACTGATGAGAAAACAAGTCTGACATTTGTTGAGCATCTCCAGTTGCTTAGAGTTTTGCTAGAATGCTTGCTAACGGTTTATCTGTTTTGTCAGTATTATTTATATAAACTGTTTCTGTCTCTGCCTGGTTTGTTGCTGTCTTAGTGATGAACATCATTTACTGTAATAATAAGTTGTTGCCTGTCATGTACATAAGTATATCATACCACAATTCAATGCCATGCAGCAGTGAAATCGGGAAACACACATCAGAAAAAATATCCTTTAAATATCATTATCATGCTAAGCACTGTGCTGCAATAATACAGTATTGTTTAATGCGACACACTCACCGAGGCATGCCTGAGCACTCTTAAGACACATCTATAAACTCAAAATTAACACACATCCATGACTAAAGATAAATTTTAACTGCAGTTAATTGCACAATTAAAATAATTAATTACAACCAATTAAATGATTGTGTAACGAGTAATATATTTATATTCCAAGCAAGATCACCATCAAGCCAATAGTGCATCACTTTGACCACCCACCTTATGTTACAGAAGGAGACCTCTAAAACACGTATATACCACCTGACTGAGGAGGATTGATGCTGATGTACAGATAGCTAACATCAGCATCAATGTCAATGTCAATGTTAATCAAAATTTTTTAGTGTGGCTAAAATAGCAGAACTATTACGAAGTCCACAGAGGCATAGTGGAGTCACAATACAAAATCAGGAAATGACTGTCGAAAAAGAAATGTTTTTAGGCGATGAAGGAAAACAGGTAGGGATGGAGATGATTGAATGTCAGATGGCAGTGAGTTCCATAGCATCCAGACAGCCGGTCAACCATCATGTGTGCTGGTGAAGCGTCACTGACACAGCAACATGCCACTATAAGCATTCCACTGAAGAAGAATAAATGGTGGCTATTTTGACTAGCACACGACCTTACACTTAACACATCACTCACTGTTTATAACAGGTAAGTGAGAAGGACTAGAGCACCCATTTGACAATAACAATCTTCTGTGGTTATCTGATGCAAACAACTGCACTGGACAGGAAAGCGCAATCATGCAAAAATAACCATTAAAAATTGGCACTCGTTAACAGAAAACTAAACAGAATAGCCATAGTCCACTGTAAAAATACACAATACACAAATTAACCAGTGTTATAAACTATCACCCAGTGGCTTAAGATGTATTTGACAAAAATAGTTAATCATTTAATACGTCACTGATGTGTCCAGATATATATGCACAAAGACATACTGTAGACTTAATTATGTTGAAAAGTACAATAAAATACAGTCTAGTTAACTGGCAATAAAACATAATGTTAAACAAAATAACATAAAAAGAACTGACAAGCTAAAGGCATCATACAACAAAAAAGGAAAACGACATATAAAATAACAGTAGTTTACCAGTATCTGTCTTCTACAGACCGTCTCATTGCTGTTGCCCATGTTACAGACATGCACTAGACTGCTGGCTGCATGTCTCACTATGCAATCAAATGCATCACTGCTTATGACCAGCAGCAGTGGCATCAATGTGTCAACAACATTCAAGGCACACTAGAGGTTAACGGGACCAGCAACAGATATCGATTATGATGTGTGGTGTAACAATTGAACATGCGGATTCGGAGATTGCTTTATTTTATTGTTCAAATCCAGAAGTTCTACGTTAATACCAGCTCGCCACATGTCTTTCTCATTTAAGCTCAGGATCACTAAGGACCTAGAACTGACTTCCGACGTCGCCACATCCCTTGGCACCGTCAGAAGCCATCCAATCAACACGCTGCGAATCCCCCAAATGGGCAGAGGTCCCTGTCGACGTCCTCAGCACGTCCAGCCGTCGTGTAGGTGGTCCAGTCGGGTGATGGATTGGCGAGGGTACGATTTTGGCAGGAAACCGATGATGTCGACGCTGCCAACAGCTGGCACCCCATCAATCGACAGCTTTGACACTGTATCTGCCGGGCAGACATTGGCACTGATGAAGGGGTCGACAGCGTCGACACGCCCGCCAACGCCGACGCCGTCAGGGAGGACGTGACGGTTCCTTGGCGGGATGAGGAAAGGTGACGGAACAGGAGGACATATTGGTACATTCAACAAAATGGAATTCTCTGTTCCCCAGCTACACTAGACCTACCAAATAAGCTTCTCTAGTGGGTACTTTTTGATGCACTATTAATCCTTTAAAATATCATTCCTGTGTTATCAAAACTACATAATGAGAATAAAGCATCGACTGCATTGATAAATGTCAGACAATGATATTGACATGGCGAAGGCAACTTGAACAACGTCAATCACTGGGAGTTTCCATATAGATATACCCCGGGTAAATATATTGGGGTTGTGACAGGTCTCCTATCCCTCCCAGGGTTGATGCCTAAGATCAGCAGTGACCAGCAGTGCTTTACAATAATCAAAGTGGCAGCTGGTTGATATAAACCAATGTGCTAACCAGTCATTCATTGCTAACATACCGGTAAATTAACCTAATTGACCTAAACTGGACCAACAGTGCAGCGAGCACTGCCACAGTGTCCCAGACTAGACTGTCATCCTTCCAGACATGGTAATAATGTTGGATTAGTAATTCTATGCAGCTATTTGTAACCAATGTCAGTAACTCAGTGCTCCAATAGAACCCTACAATATTTTTAGGATGTTTTTGCAACTTGGCTACATTTCAACGTAAGAAAAAAAACAACAGCTGTTAAACAAGCAAACAGCAAAAAATGTATGCAAGAGCAAAGTGTAAAATCTAGTAAAGATGCAGTTTGCCCTATATACAGAATACACATACCATACAGACATGAATTAACATTGACAGCCAGTTAGCTGCCAATTCTGTAAGTGGTACCTGATCATAAGTCACATTAAGCCACAATTTCACTACTTTCTACGTTCACATATCATACAATTCCAGGACTTTCAAAGGTAACAATGATTCCAGGGCCTTAAAATGTGACAACTGTGTGGTGTGGCGACCCTGACAATGGTGACACTTATGTTTTCACACATTACTTTTTGACACATTACTTGCCTGTTTTTTTCACATTACAAATAACCGAAACCAATGAACAAAAACGAGCTAGTCAACTCAAAGCTAAATGAAACTTCTATTCTCTTTTTTCTTAGAACTGCAAATTTCATTCGCTATTTTTGCATATAATCATGCATATATACTTTTCTACTGCTGGTCTATTGTGAGCCACTGTACAACATCATTCTGGAGCCTGGATACAGTGAAATATCCATAAGAAAATGTTCAATCAGTTTTTGTACTATTACTTATGCTGACATCACAATAGTGTGCACCATGAAACAACAATATCATACATATTATCGTGATTACTGATATTACTACACGTTACTATGTAATCGTAAATTAACTTACATTTTGCATTTGCCAGCACAGTCAAGTTTCTACCTGCATGCTTCTTAACAACTGAGTTCCATATTTCAACTGCATAATGATCCACCTATTGGAAACATATGATGTACACAACAGCACATAAAAAGCATAATAAACAACCATTCTGCCACACCCAACTGTAGTTAATCTATCACACAAAAATCTTTCTCATTACTAGCACAACCAGTAAAATGTGATAACTGTGGCATGGCAACCTTGACAATGGTGACACAGTTGTTTTCACACATTACTTTTTGACATATTACTTGCCTGTTTATGTTAATAGGAGGTGTAAAAAAAGTATCAGACAAATACCAGTGGTACTCAAACACTTGCAGATTGTTTTTGCAAATTAATGATCAACCTCACTCACACCACAGCTACGGTACCAAAAAATAAGTGTACCAACTGTCACATATCTGTATACAATAATGGTTAATGACCTCTGATGGTTGGACAGCTGATATAATTAAGGTGACTTAAGTGATATGAATCCATGTTATTGAAACCCCCTCAATGTGAAAATGTAACTATCAGCAGTTAACACAGCACAAGCTGTCACCTCCCATCCTGTACCATTTGGTACAGCCAGAGAGGATTAGATATGGTGTACTAATCATCACCCATAAGTGTGTGACAATAAGTGCATGACTTGCCTCACACAAATATGCAGGCGACTGCTGCACTACACTTATTATTATTACAAGCCGAAAACTCGCTATGCTGGCCTGCACTGTGTGTGGACCAATCACACACTGTCCGCAAACAGACTTCCGATTTTAATAATATAGATTATAAAAGACATTTATAGAGTGCACTTTCGGGATGCAGCAAATGCAATAGTTCGACAGTCATTCTAAGTCAAAGAGAAATGTTTTCAGTCGTCTTCTGAACGCTTCTAGTGACATGTCTGATGCTTGCAGTTCATTTGGCAAACTGTTCCAAACAACAGGGCTGTAGACTATTAAACTTCTATCACCATAGCTTGTCTTTGTCCGTGGTACTGAAAGACTGCCTAAGCCAAACGTAAATGAAGATAAGGATTGCTAGCACAGGATGCTGTGGGTTTGCAGTGCTCAGCTAAGTAAAGTGAGGATATGCCACGGAGAAACTTATAAACAAGAACTGCCATTTTGGCTAAGTTGTCATACGTGGTACAGCAAGGACTTCCTAGACAGTTGTGTTGTGTGCCTTTGTCCTTGCTCATCTGAACTGTATGATATAGGTCACTAACAGATGTAAAAGGTAATGTACGAACTGCCACCAGTGCAATAATTGTTTAATAATTGAATAACTTGAATAATACTAAGCATTTTACTAACAAGGTCCAAATGTGGGTAATAACCGTGGCGCTAAGTGTTGAAGTCAGTAAATGCCAAATGCAATTTCAGGCAATTCCAGTCATCAGAGCAGTGTGCCAATGCGTGAGTTTGATGGCACGTACCAGTATTCCACAGTGATCTTAGGTGTAAGGAAAACTATTTTCGAGTATGCACAGAGCTACTTTTGCTGTGTAACATGACTAAAAATAATTTCCTCAGTCAAAAAAAATCATGACATGCAGTATTAACTCATAGTCACCAGTCCACAATGCATCATCATGGTGCCCAGGCTCATCTTTGTCAATTATCTCACAAATATTCCATAAACAAAGTCAGTTATCAAGCATCAATTCTTAAACTTTAATGTCATATGATCAATGCTTTCACACAATCACATCCATTATACCTGCTCTAAATCGGAAGTTGGTTTCGTAATGAAAGCAGTCGGCACTGATCTTACAACAGACAGCAGCTTGTCGGCAATACTTTCACATAATGAGCCAGATGCTTTATCAAGTTCTTCAAAAATTTCTACAAAAGTTAATTCACATTCATCACGAAACATAGCTAAATGGAAGTACAAGTTTCATACAGTACAGAGTTGTACACGTAACATATTTGTGAAATTTTGCCTCATGTGTTATCTGCTTACCATAACATAACATGCATACCTGAAGATTTAATGTTCATTCACTTTCCATATAAATCTGGGTATTAATGGTGCTTGACTCTATAAGGATATGCATAGTTTCGCATAATTTTCTTATCGACACTAACTATAGCAATAATACAATAGACCTCAACTTTTTCTCATCCACTACTGACTCCAAAGAATATACTGATAAGACTTCATTCTTCATGTCAGCTCGACACCAGTAGGCAACAACACTGCTCATACTGCAGTGCTCCAAAAATGTCATGATGAGGATAATGAGGAAATTTACGCCAAATGCAGGGACCAACAGGGAGGCAGCAGAGAAGTCCCACTACATTTGATAAGCAAGTTCAATGACAAAAACATATAAAATAGCAGTAGCAATGCTAGATGTGGGCTATTCGTACACACGTGTCTATCTATCAGTTTGTCTTTGTATCTGTGTATTGACAACACCTGTGATAACTGCGAAAACAGATTAACCAATCAACATGCTGTTTGGGGGCAAAACTGCATGGGCTCAAAGAACTATGTAGTAGATGGAGGTATATATGGCACCAGTGCACCACATGGCAAATAGTATTGTTCCATGTTCAGTGGCAATAAGGGCTGTTGCTAGTTATTGCTACCACTACAGCAACTTGTTTGTGTTTCTGGTAGCTGTTATCCACAACAGAGCCCACAGGGCAGTACTAAATGTCACAGTGACAACAAAAAACAGACAGCAAAACTGTACAAGTCATTTTACCATAGTACAATAATTATAGAGCAAAATAGCCTTCAATGAGGACTAAAATGCAAACTGTTGTTAACTAGGCTATAACAGTTCAATATGAAATAATTTGACTGCTCTTTTGTACAGTGTGCACTTGATGCAGCCAGAGCAATTTTGCAATAGCAAATGCCTATAAAATTACCTTGTAAAGCACTCAGTGCTGATTTTACATCAACTGTTTCTTCCATTATCATTCAAATATGAAGATCTGAGACAGCAAATCACTATCAATAGCAATAATAAAACACAAGCATACAGTGTGAAAACTATATCATTATTCTATGCCCTGCATTGTTAGATTAACAATTTTGCTTCACAACATAAATTTAAGTGCAGACTGCACAGTTTGCATGGAGAGATAGAACACTGTTAGTTAGGCAACAGCAGGGATATGTGGCATGTAAAGACATACTTCATAAATACAAAATGCATTTAGTTTAGCAAGATTTGGCCTAATCTAGACAAACTCTAGAAAAAAAGGCCAATTAAACAACAAACAACAGTACAGTAACTGGTCTGCAGCCGGTTGCCCTCTAAGGCCTGTCAAACACATCAACAAACTTTTACTACCTTGCACCACCACAGTCTAGCTTTTAATTATCCAATACCTTGGAGAAACTCCAACAAGTTTCCCTCAACAAGAACGTTAATTGCAAAGGAACCCATAGGTTGCTATGGGTCTCTCAATATATCTCACAAACAATACAAAATATACCTGTATCAGTAGTTACTATGAAATAGTAATAGGTAACTCACATGAAATCTATCAAATGATGAGGACACTGTCGATGACCTAGAGTTGTATGAAAGTGATTTCAGTTATGGCATTAAAAAGCTCCTAAAGACCAACAACTTTAACTAGGTGATGTGATAAATAGACTGCGTAAGCATCATGTTGATTGAATACTGAAGTAGTGTCCCTCATCTCCAGCAGCCAACACTGGAACAAGCAATGATGACTATCTGGAGGATAACAGGAAATATTAGCAAGAATGTCTGGTGCAGTACTGTTTTGCACGGTGATATGCACATACACAAATTCTTACACCTGACTGTTGGTTTAGGTTTGGGTTCAGTTACTTGTATTTTGTTTTTAACTTTTAACTACAGCTGTATTGTTCTGTTATGTTTGCTTTTTGTTGTCCTATGTTTAGTTTCCTTGATGATAAGCCAAGATGGAGAAGAAAGTCTCCAAAATAACCTATTTTGTGCTGAGTGGGATTAGACTACAACCTAAGTAAAAACTCACCTGAGTACTGAACCGATTCTATGATAAGTCTATACTTGACAAGTGTGTGGAACTGCTCTTTCATCTGCAGCAGTGATGGCCAACTAGGCTACAGAAATTATAATTTTTTTTCTTTTCTTTCTTTCCATTTGTCTGCTTTGGCTTCTTTCCTTTCTAGGAAAAAATACTGTATCAATAATGATTCTTCTGGTAAAAGAAATATCCGATACCCAATCCCGCTCACAAACATAAAATCTGGCTCATCTATGCAATCTGTTTTAAGTTTAAATCCAAGTTAGAAACCCGACTAACATAGGAGACGTAGAAGTGGTGGCATATGGGCCATTAGGCTATATACAGGGTACGCCAATAAAAAACAATCCCCTAGAAAAAATGCTGTATTTCAAGTCATGATAGTATGCATTTGAGCCAAACATTCAGACTTTTTATGTGAGTATTCACACAACATATCATGTGAATTTTATTGAAATAGCTGATATAGTTCCTCAGATACAGCAGTTTAAGCTTTAAAGTTCACTTTTTCAAATGAACATGCTGTTGCACATTAAATATGCATAAATAACAATCAAATTTTTACAGCTTTTCATCAACAGTTTAAATGTTTCAATCATAAATGTCTGATGCCTATAGCTCATTCTGTATTTAAACAAAACTGTTCTCAATGTCAGTGCCCACCAGTTGCAGCAACACACGATCGAAATCTGTTGCAAAATGATACAATTGCCTTATCAATAAACTCGTGAAGAAAATCATTCTGTGTCGTCGACAAAATGGTCTTTTATCTCAGCATTATGTTGGCCAGCTTTGGCATGTGTCCTTGATAATGTTCTATCACAGACCTCACACATAGTAATCCAGACCATTGGCACATCCATATGGTGCATTTTCTGTTATTTTTACATAACAAAATTGCAGTTTAATTACTGGTTCACTTAGAAAACTGTACTTTTAAGTTTAAATGGTTGTAATTTTTAAACCATAGCAAATATTGTGAAGAAATTTGCTGCGTATGTGGCGCGAATCCTCCTCTGTAAAAGCTGTAAATTTGGTGAGAAAATCTTTTACAGTAACTGAGAAAATTAATTTTTCCTAAGGGATTGTTTTTTATTGGTGCACCCTGTACACAATTTAAGAACGACTTAGGTCTAGGCAAGATTGCCGGTTTACCGCAACATCAATCTCTGCCTATCACTTCACCAGAATATATAGAATATATAGATGAACGGTTCAGCCATCTAGTCCTGGGTTTACGGAACTCAAGTAGAATAAAAGAGTAGAAGTAGTTCATTTAACATGCATGTAGACCTCGCCTACCTGCTGCGCAAATTAAAATTTTACACTGGGGATGGGGGCACAGTTTTCGGTACAAGTACCTATCCCCTTACACCAAAAACTGAAATATGCTGTGCCTAACCAAACATTAGTTATCGTCGTTGTGTAAAATTAACGTATTATATACGATAAAATCGTCTGCTAACACTTTTCCCCCCAAGAATACTAAATTCGACATTACAACGACCACGCCCACAATCCACATATAAGTAAGCAAGTGAAACTACATGCGAACGTGCATCGGGGTATTTTTTAGGATTTGGAATATGGGGGTGTCCAGTGCTTAAAGTGTGGGTGGACGGTCATGGACGGCGTCCAGGCACTTCTTTTTAAGGCTGGACGCCGTCCAGCCACTTCTTGAACCAATGCACCCTGGACGGCGTCCACCGCACGGTCCACGCAG
>Ga0209782_1002375_pt1 | contig 10471 bp, 8 predicted proteins | sample WorMetmaBAHAMAS1_FD_187390 | JGI IMG/M metagenome (GOLD analysis project Ga0209782, IMG submission 187390) | Marine gutless worms symbiont microbial communities from Max Planck institute for Marine Microbiology, Germany - Inanidrilus... | ecosystem: Host-associated > Annelida > Digestive system >...
ACCAATCCTGAAATTTTGGTGAAGATCGGACCATTGGCTTCTGAGCCAGCGTGGCTCCGGGGGCGACCACTAAAAAAAAAATAAAATAAAGAAAAAACATCGGTAAAATATATAGCCCTTCCGGCAACTTTGCCGAGCGGGCTAAAAAAACTTCAGGGTCCACTAGGACGATAGTTCTACGGAATAATGTCTCCGTATGACTGTCGATAAAATGAAGTTTCAGTTTTCGGCGAAATATTGTCAGTGACGAAGCCAACTGAATGTCATCAGGTAGATTGTTGAGTCATGGTCACCGTCCAGCCTGAGAGAATGAGCGGTCGACGACAGTAACGAGTCGTGACGACAAGAACTCTGAAAGTGGACGACCAAAGTCGACTTTCTCGACGACAAATCAGCGACGTAGCACAGCAGATTAGGATGCATCAGTGCAGTGCCGTGGACAGCTTGATAGACAATGATCACCAGTTTAAAGTTGATACGCTCGGGTGCTCGTAGCCAGAGAAAACTGACAAGAGCGTCAGTGATGTGGTCCGAGCGACGCAGACGGACGATCGACCGAGCTGCGGCGTTGAGAACGGACTGGAGACGGGTGAGTAGGCAGTCCGGGAGGGAGGCCCGCCACACGAGCGTTACCGTAATCCAGCCTCGACAGTACAGGGACATCAACGATCAGAGTCTGGTAGTAGACAGACGACGGAACAGGACGTTGAACACTGTGCAGCTGCTGATGTAGGACTGCGAAGCAGCCAGCGACAGTTCGCCGAATTCTGCGTTGTGAGGTTGGAGTCGATGTACTTGCCAAAGTCACGTACAGCCGTCGACGGAATGACGGTGTCAGGTCCAATCCTGCATGGTGTAGTCCTTGGTAGTCCAAAGATAACTATTGATGAACTCATTGCTGTTTGCATACAATATTGGATTTAATCTCAGCAACAGAATTTAGGTATAGCTGATCAGCTACTGCAGGAAAACCAAAGTTGTGAAGGCAATTTACACATATATTCTCCACACTATTTTCCACTGGAAGCACACTGCGTGCGTCGTGCACAGAACAGCAGTCTATGGCCCGGTTACAATGCAGCCAGCCGTCAATTCCTCGTACAGTAACGAATGTGACAGTAATTGTAACAAATGTCGCCATTCCATGTGTAAAGCGCGTTTGTGCAAATTTCCAATGTCATTTCCAACCGCTGCGAGTGTCGGTCGACCGACATACAGCTAGCACAGCGTGCATGTCGGTGTGACGAATGCGCGGCGTCGTTTGTTTGCGTAATGATGACACGCATGGCCTCAGACACGATCGCCAGGGACAGATAACCGACCAAACTAAACTGTTAATAATAATGATGATAACCAGCCGTTCCACGGCAACGTAGCTATAGGAACACTGAAATACATAACTTTGGCACAAAGACGCATGCTGCTACATCACTGTATCATTTACGATCACACCGGGTGTGGTGCTGGTGCGTTGCGTTGCGTCGCAGTGCGGTGCGGCGCGGAGCGCTGCGGCGCGGCGCCGAACGACACCGGACAGCACACTGAAGCACAGCACCACATTGCAGTGTGGCATTATTCCGTCGATTTACGGATACAAACGTACGCGGAACCGGTTCCGTTAAACTAAGGAAAACTCGCCGCAAAACATCCGCGGATATACGGATATTTTTACAGTGTAGTTTATTATTACTCAGAGTGGTGCACATGCAGACCGCACCAACCACGACAGTGAACGTCACGATTACTTGCCTGTTCAAGAACCCGGCCAGTTTCTCCGTGATCCAGCTGAAATTGCTAGCTGGCCGGCCACTCACTCTCCACGTCGTTGCGCCAGTCTGCAGATGGAGCGGTTGCAAATGACATCGCCAACCGTCGCAGCCATGCATTACTGTTTGTCGATAGCTAAACGGCTAATTCACCGTACAAGTCTCGACCCCTCTCTCTCTCTCTCTCTCTCTCTCTCTCTTCGTCTGTCCGTGTGCGACTCGAATAGCGAGAAGGCGGGAAGAAATAGAGAGGGACAAGAGGAAAGGGATGAGGGGAGAGGAAGGAGATGTAGACAGGGATGAGAAGATCAGGGATACTAGCTGCTATAGTGACGTACTGGTCAACCTTTTTTTGCTGCATAAAACATAGTAATTAAAATATATAGCCCTTTCGGCAACTTTTGCCGAGCGGGCTAAACAAGGGAAGACTAATATTAAGTTAGCTGTGGTCTGTTAACTGTTCAGTATAGCACATCGAGCGATCTTAGGTCGGTTCAGCCATTTCAAACCGTTATAAATTTCATACCACGGAGAACAGAATATGTTAGCTAGGTATGCGTTCAGATAAACAGCAGACCCTGCACGCGGGCTATATACATTGTGTCTCAAAAAAGTATACCACCAACGATAACTTTTAAAATAATTGTCCAATTCCAATAATTTTATGTTTGAATATTAGTGAGTGGATATTCCATCGAATGATGGTTTAATTTCCCACCTTCCCTGTTTAACGTGCTTACCTTACTATGTGAAACCTTAGAAACCTAAAAATCGTGAATTTAGCCTAAAATTGCACGTATCCAAATGCTAGAAAGTTAAATGTGATACTGTAATTAACAGCAAAATTTTTATTGTACTTTATAGCATTATTTTACTTATTTATCATGCAAACCAGCTTAAAATGAACAGGAATGAATTTTATTTCGTCAGTAAGCTAAAGCAGTGACTTGTTAACGTCTTGCAGTCTGCAGCAGAACGCTATTGATGTAGCAATCAACAAGTGGACAAGGCGACTGACATTGTGCATGTGTACAGAGAGTGAACATTTTGAACACTTATTATGAGCTTCTCATAAGACCAAAAAAGATTCGTGGACAAATAAAGTGTAAATAACTTGGTTTATTCTCAAAAAGATGATCCTTTACTGCTGACTTTGTGATTTTCAAGTTCCTAAAGTTTTCCAAGGTAAGATGGGTGTACATTAAACAGGTGTGGTGGGAAAATAAACAACCTTTCGATGGTATATTCTGGAATCGGACAACTACTGTAAAATTATTGTTGGTGGTTGGGTGGTATACTTTTTTGAGACAGTCTATATTTTATTTTAGCCATTTGAAAGAGCTGTTCAAGGCCAAATAGACAGCCATGCCTACGATAAAAAGTGGTAATATCTCGGAAACAATACTGACTAGAAAGAAACACGATTACTCGATTACTAATGAACAGTGTTTGAGATCCGTCATATTCCTTTGAAAGGTTCTAACGTAATCTAAGCTAACAAAAGCGCATAATCACAGAGACTTTCGTGATAGTGCGCTATTGACAACCGACGTTGACTTTACATGAAAAAAACAGATAACTCACAGGAAGTTATAGGCCTAATGGCAATCAAGGTTCAGTAATGGCATTGGGTGAGGTCAACTTCCGCTAAGTCTAATGGCTAAGCCCTAACCAGTCTTACTTGGGAATTCCCTGTGTTAAATGTGTATCTTTTGGTCTAAGCCTTTAGTCTTAGCCTTTAGACTTAGCCAAAGTTGACCTCGCCCATTGTATTAAATGCTGAGAGCAGTCGTTGCCAGTGACGGAATTAAAACCCTGCTTACTGGGGAAAAGGAACTGCCGATTGCTCGTCTCATTTGCTATACGATGATGCTACGAGGAAACTGCTTCCGTGAAATTTAGGCTTTACCCGGTCAGCTCAGCTCTTTTTGAATGTACATTTTTGCACCAACTATATACTCCGTCATTGTCACACATAGCCCATCCCTGCACAATCATTATTCCTCGCAGTACGTAAATACACTGTCGCACGATAATATCCTTGTGGTAATCAAGGTTCATTTAAGACGATCGCCTAACTACTATCCTTCTCTACTATAAGCAGACTCTGCAGGCTCTGCAGACTCGAAACAAATCGGTTCTATGCAGTGGAGCGACGACATAAGTCTGGCTAATGTCGCTGCGGCTGAAAGACGAAGACAAGAGTCAGTCGGGAAGCCGTGAAGCCGCCGCCGCCGCGCGGTCGGTCCGTCCGTGGCCATAAGTAGAGTATTACTCACAAACGACGCTTGGATTTACCGCGCCGGATGTAGCGTAGATATACGTCAACTGCAAAAATACGCCGGCACGTCGCGCCGCCATAAATTACTTATGCCGTTAGCGGAAAGCCAACAGTGTTCAAGTTATTCAGACTTTGGGCACAAACTTAACAGCATCGTAAATAACGACACTAACTGAGACATGCAACTGTTAATCACTGCTACGTCGGGTGACTCGGATGCTGAACATGCGGAACATCAGAATAATGGAAACGAGGCAATAGGAAGCTGACTAGTGCTTCTGCACTATTTTGCGAAAAGCAGAAACACAGAAATAGCGTCGTTTCATTGAAATGATGTACTACTGCTTTTCCAGACTTTAGTCAGTGGCTGTTGGATTCTTAAACAGGAGAATTAAGCAGGCTTACTGAGCAGTTGCAGTGATCCTGGAAATGTTACCACTTACGTGCTACTGAAACGTCGACCGGGTAGCGAAACTCATTAAGTTCTAGCCTACAAGTCACAGAAATACATGAAAATAGAACCAGTATAGAGAAAATGCCTAAAGCAAGTTAAATAACACTCTGTAATTCATCGTGCGTTTAGAAGTTTACCGTTTAAAATGCACCTTGTAATGTGACGATATTTCCCCATGATTTCTACATTATTTACATTTCGTCTATATAAAGAATCACACAGTGCATTGTTTGATAGTTATAGTAGTATTATTGTCTCCGCTTTTCATAACCAATAGTGCATTTTTCATCCCTGACACCCAAATGACCAAATTCTTTATTTTTAACTCACTGCGTGTTCAGTAGGCCTATAGCTAGACCAGATGCACGACGTCTGACGGTATCGCTTGTGATACTTCTGATCGCCGTGTACGGTTGACTGAACTGCCTTTGACGGTAACGAATATCAGATTAACAAGCGGAATACACGCAACTCTCTATGCGACGATTTTCTGCAAGAAAGTCAGATTAACTAAGCTAGAAATGCGTCACAAAGCCCAGCGTTTTGCCCGCCCGGCCTATCAGTAAACAATGCTATGTTTGGAACGGCTGAAGCTGGAATTTAATTTTCGTATATACAGCTGTCCATAGAATATGCACCGATGCAAACTTTATCTCTAGCTTCTATATTGATAATCTTTAATCTTTATTCACCACGAATTGTAGAAACACTGGGTCACATCGCCCGCACGCAGGGCCTAGATGCAGCTCGTTGCTGCAGCAGCGTGGTCTGTGTGTTGGTGTGACTGTGTTGGGAAGACGGGTAAGCTATGCAAAACGGCTGAACTGATCGATATGCTGTTTGGGGGCAGAGTTGTCGGCTTAGAAAAACTTTGTATTAGATCTCTCACGGGAAGGAGAACTTTAGAAGGGGATATGTTTTGTACCTGTCGTAATGTCACTCTGGGTGAGTGCACGGCGCATTCGCCTGCCCAGCGCCTGCAGCAGGCGAGTGCATTTGCCACCATGAGGGCGACAAGAAGTGGCGATGCGGCCCTTTGCCAAATATCTTTTGGACGACTGTTTATTTAAGATTGTACACACAACATTGTGCAAAGTGTGTTTCGTGTTCGGTGCATAATAGATCGACGAACAAACGAGCTGTTCGTATAGTACGTTGTCGATAAATCTTCAGTGTTAATATCTCAGCAGCAATAGAGGTCGGCCACTGACGCAGTAGATTATCATCGCGACGGTTGACGACTGGCCATTGAGAGAAATCATGCATCGCGAGCGTAGGGCGGGCTACTTACTGTGCAGTGCTAATGACTGACATCATTCCTGCTTTGCTCGTACAACGGTCAAAAAGCTCAGCTGTCACTCACAGTGCTTAGCGCCACTAATTCGTGTCACGAGGTAAACGTCTAATTATCTTCTGTGTTAAATGAATTCTATAGGCTATGCAAAGGTCACGTTACACGCATCTGTGCGTTGTACATTGAATTTCATTTACGATTTGTTATTTGATTAATAACAGAATTATCAAACGGGGGAAGAAATCTCAATGAAGTGATTCGTCGTCATTTAATGTAGTAGTCTACTAATGAAGAACTACTATAGACTTCCTATTAGTTCCGTATGATAACTGTGTCACTAGATTTTACCTTTGTCAATCCACGACAAGATCTGGAATAAAACTAGAAATGCCAGCATGTTGCCAATTTCGCCGATTTTGTTTCTAAAAGTGTTACCCACGGCAACGTCCCTTAAGAGATTGCAAAATAAAATACCAGGTTATAACGCCCACACGCCTATCAATCCTGAAAATTTGGTGAAGATTGGTCCAGTATTTTCTGAGATATGGGGGCTAGAAGTTGACCATTAAAAATAAATAAAAATAAGGAAAAAACATCGGCAAAATGTAGCCCTTTCAGCAAGTTTGCTGAGCGGGCTAAAAACCCGAGAAGTTCAGTCGAACTATTCATTTTTGTCACATGAATTCAGAAAGCCGTTTACGAGAAAAATGTATAGTTGTTTTCAAAGTGTTTGGTGCTGGCTGATAAGCTTTAAGCTTACGAATAACAAAAAGACTTCCACGATATTCATTATTTATAATATAATGAGCTGTATGCATTGTATGCAAGCACTGTCGACTGTTGCAATGTGAATGCAAATGTAAAATCGGTGGATAACGTCAGAATCTTTTACGGCTATAAGCCTGCTGCATGGTAATGACAGCTAAGTAAGTCCCTAGAGCTGCTAGATATCCACTGCTCTCAGGTTAGCATAATAACCTAATCTAGTAATCCCTGAAGCACTGTTGTCGAAAAAAGTCGATCATAGCGACATTCTTGTAAGAAAATAAATATAAAAACAACAGTTTATCCATAATGTAACAGCGACGGCTCAAAAACAGCAAATATCAGTAAAAGTGATATTACGTACCATTATCACATCACCTATAAATGTTAGTGTGATGCTGAGTAAATCACTTTTATGATTTATGATTTCTGCAGTTTTTGATCCATCGCTGTTAACGTTATGGATTATCTTTTGTTTTTACATTTACATATGCTGTTTTATTGGCAATTTCAGTACTTTTTACAGCTCTTAGGGTCGAGAGGGCCGTTATGCTGTAGCATACCAAATTCTGCTGAAATCGATCCACCTGTTTTGAGATATCAGGATTTTTTGTCGATTTTTCAAGATGGCGATTGTCCGCCATCTTGCATTTGTTTGCGGATTATTTGGACCATCCCCAAAGAGTACTTGGTGGTCTCTATCATTGGCAATTTGCACAGCAGTATGGATCGCGGACGTAATCATCTATGACAAATTTTTGGCGATCAGTTAAGGGGTGTCGATTCAGTATGGGATCAAAAATCGCCTATTGCCACTGACTGAGTCAGTCGCTATTAACACAAGGCTGACGCAACTGCGCAGCCCATGACACAGTCGACGAAGAAATATCATTAGCTAACGCCATTTAACATGTGTCGATTACAGCTGATGCCGGAATAAGAAGTCTGCGTAAAGTAACACCCACACATCCCCAACACGCAGTTATATTATGTAGTGCCAACACTGGCAATAGATGACACGTAACTGTCGCTACCATTTTAACAGTGGTTCGGCAAAGTTATAAACGTCAGAGTTGTTAGTAAGTTTTTCTTCACGTGACTTTAAATTATTGTTAAATAATGCGAAAAATGAACAACGGCATGTTTTAACATACTGGCATGGGTACTTACTAGGATGTAAAGTTGAGATCAGTTTATTGATACGGCCAGCTGCAGTGTATCAGCCTAGTGACGACGACGTCATTGGTTAGAATGACTTACATACCCTAGGCGTGTAGTGTGTCGCCTGGCTATGTGAACTAGGTCATGGACTCCTATAACTTATTTAACTAACTTATTTAACAACTTCTTTTTTAACAGATCTCTTTTTCATATGTTTAGACTAGTGTTTTATCATTGCTGCAATTTGTACAGTGTTGGTGTATTTTGTTTCTTTTTTTATATTACTGTTTGATTTGCATGTATGATATGTTTCTAGTATAATGTGTGCGATTGTCACGCTATCATTAAAGGAAACTTACTTATTTACTTACTTACTTACCTATATTCGAGTCCCTAAAAGTCTCAGGTTTAACTTGTCAAGTAAACTTTGACACACATAAACGGATTTTGATAATTTTGGTAGAAATGTTACCGATAAAATAAGCAATCAAAAGTTACTTGATTTTCTCACCTCACTTAACTAAACAGAAAACCGAAAAATTACGTTTTTATCACTGAAATTCTGCATGCTGTTTTGCCAACATCCACATAAAACACATTAGAATATCACCTGATCACAGCTAAGCCATGTTTTCCTATCAAAACAATCGAATGTGCAGCTACAAGAAAGAAGTGGAAAAGGTCAGGTGTATGTCTCGATGCATTCGAAGTTTACCTATAGTCTGTCATGGTGTTAGTTGCTGTGTCAAAATTGGGAGTTGTTCTTTATTAAGCCTAGAGTGAAAACCGATAGACAAGACAGTAGGCCTAATGCTGGGATATGTAGCCTACTTATGAATGAATGAATGAATGAATGAATTTATTACCATTGCAACAAATGTTAGATGCTATCATGCGAGTCGATGGCAAGTTTATCTTTCAACAAGAGTGCATTGGTGTGTATTGTATTCAACACAGTCCAACTGCTACTGTGGAAAACTCCCAACTATTTTCTGAACTATAGCCCCAAAACGGTACAGCGCTTAACTTCAATAACAACAAAATTTAGACAGTCATCACAACAGCATTAACAAAAGTTGTAAGTAACAAGACTGACTAAATTGAGCCAGCAGCTGGTGAAAGTTTGGCACAGCAGAAATACAGTGTATGAGAGAAAAGGTGCAGTTTTGGAGTTTCAGCGTTTCACCGGGTAGTGCAGAAGCATAGATTTTGTGAGGTGGGAAAATTAGGCACCTTTTGATTCCTTACGTCTAATTAATATTTCTGCGTAAATCTATTAACATCCGTCCATGTATATAAAAGTTAGGCCAGTATCATGCCAAACGTGTGACATTTGGGGGGACACAGTGTACTATGCTAGTATATAGGAGTCAATAGCAGTCCATGGCATAGGCGCATGCGGTATCCACATCGGTGTACGTGGATGCGAGACCTACGTGTTCATTGCCGGGGACGATAACAAAGTTAATTAACCTCGTGAGTCGTGATTGTGGAATTCGACAGTATTAGCAGCTGGTTCGCATCAGTGAATTATTAGATATTCCATCCAGTCTAGAACTGCAGCAATCCCATGAGGCACGACAGCTACACACTCTCGTCACGTCACCGTCATATGCCCCGCCTACCCGTGATGGTCACGTGACGCATCGTCGCAGACAGTGGTCGCTCTTAACCGTTCCAGGAGTCATACAAAATGATCGACATAGTAGACTAGTCCTTGTCCAAACTAATTTAAATAGCTCCAAAACATTCCCAAGTCTAGAAATGCACAGCAGAGCCCAGCGTGACTCGCCCGTTCTTGAGCTGTTGACGCTACCTGGTGAATACGATTGAATGATCAGACAACTTCCGGTTATAAATATGATATCCATGTCAAATTTCATGGACATCTGATCTGCCATTCAGACGCTATTGTTAGTGCATTGCTGCAATACTATACCAAAAATGACCTACTCATGCGTATGGTCTCTGTTGTTATTGAACCAATCTTCACCAAATTTGGTTTGGATATGCTGTGATAGTCACTGATTAACAAGTGTTTCTTGATTCACTTACATTTTTTTCTGTTGTGAAATAGTAAGCCGCCAATTGAAAATCTTGTCAAAAATTTGGCAAAAAATCCCTGCAAAAAATTGGGGGGGATTGTGAGAACCACCTTTGCGACATACCCAAATCTCCATTGGCAGGTCTCTGAGATTTATCGTCACAAAGCTAAAAGTGTCCATCGCACATTGCAAAATTTTTGTTTTTTGGCTCCAGAAAAAAATAGAGAGGGGTCCCCGAAAACTAAGATCTGCATATAAAACTTACACTTATGCGACATATATCCGTAACAGTTCCCCCTGTCTGATGCGTTGGCACGTCTTGAAGATACCTTTGATATAAAAAAAATCGGTAAAACAGTAGTCTACTCGACCGTTTTACTGCGTATGAATGGGCAAGTAGAAATAATCACTAAAGGACTAATTCTTATGTAGCCTAGTCTTTGACTTTCAAGATTATTCATTTATTGCAAACCTTTTCAGGTGCGATTTTTCCTTCAGTATGGCAGCAGTTGACACAATTTCAGCTGACATACATGATCGTATGATGATACGTGCAGTCTAGCGTTATGCCTTTAGCGCGGTCACTGTGTGAATGTGATAGCTGAACTTCGTGTCACTTCTTTTATTTCTGTGCAACACTCTGACTGGACCCCGGCTGGGTCTCTCTCTACCAGTAGGCCTACTGCTCGGCTATGTTTGCTTGTG
>Ga0209782_1002376_pt1 | contig 10468 bp, 11 predicted proteins | sample WorMetmaBAHAMAS1_FD_187390 | JGI IMG/M metagenome (GOLD analysis project Ga0209782, IMG submission 187390) | Marine gutless worms symbiont microbial communities from Max Planck institute for Marine Microbiology, Germany - Inanidrilus... | ecosystem: Host-associated > Annelida > Digestive system...
GGGGGGAAGTGAATGGTAGCTTCAATGCGATGCATTTTTTGCTTATGATAAATCATCTGAGGTGTTCAGTGCTGCATTTCTCCGTTGAGATGATCAAAACAACAAAATATTAACTCAACTGTACTTCTGAGGTTTTTTTTAGGTTTTTAAGAAACGTAAAAAAACTTGCTATAGGCCAGGGCTGCAAAAAACGTTACGTTTTTAATTTTTTGAGATTTTCTGGTACGAAGACCAGACACAAAAGTACGACCCTAATGCACATGAAAAAAAAACATCCAATACTGTCATGCACAACGCCCCCTTCTCCTTTACACGGACTATATACATGAACAACTGCAAGCATTACTTTAATTGGTAATGAGACTGAAACTGAAAGGTAACGATTATGTTCATAACTATCCAGTGAGTAGGACTGGCAGTGAGCAAAGAAGAACGTAAATGATTAGTGATTACCATGTGAAAAATGAAGATGAAAATTCATGAAGAGTGAAGGGATCATCTCGCGCTATGCTAGCCACTGCTAGGCCCTCTTGTTAAAAATCCAATTCTACAATCTAGACAGCGCTGCCTGCTGTCAGCACTGACTCTGTGATCAGAGAAGCTGTTACTTATTTATCGTAATTAGGGCTCGTGATCGCTGTCACATGAATGTAAACATGTAAACAAATAAACAAAAAGGGCGTAGCTGTTATATTGAATTCTTATGATGGAAGGGTTTTATATTCTTCTTCTTGTAACTGGCACGGCATGTGCCGTTCCAGGTGGCTGGAATGAGGTCGATGTCAACGATACTGGAGTACAAGATGCAGCCAATTTTGGTGCCGTGGAGATTGACAGTCGAAGTAATTCATTGTTTAAGTCAAGATTGTTGACTGTCTTGAAAGCAGAAACTCAGGTGATTTTTACTCCTTTTGGTATTGCAAAAGGAACAGTGACATGTCAGTTTGGAGGATTGCCATTTTTTTCTGTAAGCAGGCCGCTAACTGGTTGTGAAATGTAGCCCAAAGTCGCCCATTTCCAGTCCTCATATGTAGCCCAAAAGTAGTCGGAAACCGATAGGTCTGAAAATTGCAGGACACCACACGACGGACCGCAGGACACCAGAAATAACCTAATTAAGCAATGAAGACGCCATTGAGCATAACACTCTAATTATTTGGTTGTGCCTGTGCCTAACTAGCAAGCTCTTTAATTTCAGCTAGTCACGTCTAAAAAAATGTCGTTAGTGTGGTTGTGATTTCTTAGTATGCAACATTAGATATTAAAAATGACGTTTATTCTTATCCAAAGTTCCTGTACTGGAAACCTACATTTTTGCAACTTAATATCAAGAGTAGAGGACATTATTAATATGGAAGAGATGTAATTTTGAAACGGAAATGCAAGATTTTGCCGTTTTGTAAGTGTGTAGTATACCGGTACCCGGACCAAAGACAGTAGTTGTGGGTGCACACCAAAAAGACGACAACAGGCAACACATTAGAATGCTTGCTGCTGCTGTTAAAATCCTTGTGTCAACGAAGAAATCCACCCAAAACACCATCTTCGTTCCTGAAACCGGTAGACGTAACGAACTTAGTTACAGCTATGTCTGGCATTTCCGGTTCAAAAGTACATCTATTCCATGTTAATAACATCCTCCACTCTCGATATTAAGTTGCAAAAATGGTGGTTTCCAGCAACGGACAAATATAATGTTAATTTGTCTACCTGGAAGTTGCCCAGCATGCAGATAAAATGACGTCAGTACTAAGCTGGAGAGGTGATGTCAGGACAAATGGAACCAGCAAGATCGACGAATGTAATCAAGTCGTACTGAAAAATGATGAAAACAACATGACAAAGTCCTATGCCAGCCACGTGCACATTGCAGTCAACGAAACGATGTCAACAGACAACTGATTGACATGCTTAGGGCCTAGTTCTGTTTGTTTTGCAGACGTCCAAGTGTAATGTATACCTACATGGTGTCACAGAAAAACGTACACTTTCGTCAACTGTATGGTGCAGTGCTGCATCAAAACTCGACATGCAGCACATGGTCCGAAAATGCTGAGATAGCCCGACATGCGAGACATAGCCCATTTGACGTCACATCTCTTGATAGCTGTCAGTATGCATCAAAATTGACAGATTTTAATGTCATAGTTCCAAAAAAAATTCTTTGGGGAGACAAAGCTGCCTGATCCCCATATAAAATGTCCAAAACACTAAAAGCATTAAGGCCAAATATTGAACTAAGCCAAAATCACATTGGTTATCAAGTGTGCTTCTTGTTTTTTTGTTGTTTAAATTTTTGTTAATGCCATGTAAGTGTGTTAGTACTGTTTGATAGGCCTGTTGTCTATTCTTCCTAATTTGTCTGTTTAGTTTATTACCTACTTACTTTCCTGTCATTTCATGCGTATGATTGCATGCATTGCGTTAAATTTCACTCAGGATCCTGGAGCTTGTCGCATTGCATGTGTTGCATATGCGTTGGGTTCAAAATTTGGTGAGTATGGTACAACGTGTAGACTGTAGAAATTCAGTGACGTGTGACGTATGCCATTTTCAGTAACTGAATTAGAGGTTCATCTGTTGTCGCAATGGGCTACTTTTATTGAGCAACTTTGCAGGAGTTTTAACATTAAACTGGCAACCATGCAAGGCCTGCGTCAGACGTAATGGCAATAGAAATTATTAGTTTTTGCGTACTGTTTTTGTGATGTTACATTAACTTCTATGTTATCATTTACTACGAAACTGACTGTGAGAGATTTTGTGTTTGTTTGCAACCGAAAGAGGTAAGAATTTCGTGTGTTTAATTTATTGGCAGTCCTCTACACATGTGGTAATGGCATCATGTGTTGTATGCTAAGTCCACACAGTGGCAGAGGTAGTTTGGTTTACGTGCAAAATTTCAACTCTCTTGGTGTTTTCCTCGTCTTCACTAAGTATGTAACGATGTCCTGTGTAGGTTTTGACCTGCTGGGTATTTGGGAAGGAGGCAGGGCATCTCCTTCCCAAGTACCAAAATGACCTGTTGGCCAATGACAAACATGAAGAGTGCATAATATAATTGTCTTTACAATTACAATTTGAATAAAAACCACCCAAATTTTTGCATTTTTTCGCCTTTCGTATCTTTGTAGCGGGTCAACGTAGATATTTCAACTTTGGTACACTGGTAGGTCATAGCCAGTCCCATCATACGGACTACAAACCGTCCCTGAAAGGGGCGTGGTTACGTCACGTGACCCATTTTAAATTTGGTGGACCCTATCCATATCTCAGTAATGGCTTAAGCTAGAGCTGTCAAATTTTGTACACAGGTGGGCTATATCAAGTCTTACCAAAATCATGAAAAATCACCCCCAAAAGGGGCATGGTTATAGTCACGTGACCTATTTAAATTCTTAGTCTCCCCTACTATATCTCCAGAACGGCTAAAGCTAGAGACTTCAAATTTTGTACATATAGAGAGACGCATAGTTTCTAATAAAGTTGAATAGGAGGTCATATGTGCTCTATCAAATGGCTATGTTGTATGGCCTATCGAATGGCATGACTGCCAATGACCTTGAGTGAGTTTGAAGGTCACTTTTGCTGTTTGAAACCTTTGTAATACTATAACTCATAAATAAAGTGTGATTAAACTACGATATGTTTACACGTAAATTACAAAGCACACGTGGCTTGTGATTTAAGTGTCATTGTCAAAAATGAACCGAGTTCTCAAGGTCACAGGCAGTCACATTCACTTTAGAAGTGGTAGTATTTAAAAGCGGTGTTAGACAGAAACAAGGTAACAACATGCCACTAACAGGAAGTGATATATGGCCTATCTAAAAGCACCAATTGCGATGACTTTGGCTGTATATACTTCTAGATCATTTATCGATTGCATTTTTTCAAATTTGATGATTCGTAGTTTAGCCCGCTCGGCTATATATTTTTGCAAGATTTCTGCTGACAAGCGCATCGCACAGTCCTTCTGCAATAGCAGAGCTTCTTGCTTTCAGTGTTTTGTTGCTGTTGGTGGGATGAAGCAAAGTCCTCTAAAACCTGCTTCATTTATCCCCAGATGTTCTCTCGTTTTCCCGACCTAGCATTTACTCATGCCAGAAGAGACAACTTGTTGAGCTGAATCTTGAATGTGTTATATTTATCAGGTTGTGTCTGGAATTAACTACCGACTTGTTGTGAGGCTTGGAGAACTAGACTGCATGCGCAGGGAAGACAAAGATCCATCTGCTTGCCAAGTCCACAGAGTTAGTTTTAGTTTTACCAACATATACAGTAAAACATTTGCTCAAAACGTGCATTCAAAACCTGACATAGTCAGCTTAATCTCGCAAATGTACTATAAACTGAAAAAATAATGGTAAGAAACTGAAAACAAAAAAAAAGAATAATTTCAGAAGTACTGGAAGCAGTCAGAAAATGATGGAGTCAGTCCTGAGGAAAGAGAAGAGTCTACAGTGGGAATGATTTGTGGAAAAGATAGGTTTTGAGTTGGGAGTGAAAGAGAGAGAGAGTTACGGATGATGAGAGAGGAGAGGCAAAAAAGGAAGTAGAAATGATGGAAGCAGAGAGAGAAAGAGATGAGTCAGAGATGAGATGATTTGCAGTAGACTAGTAAATGCAATACTCTAATTTGATATACTAAGATTATAAGCTAAACATGAGGAGGCAGGCCAAATGTTTACATTGTAACTGAGGGCCATTAAATTTATGTCTTATGAACTTGTTGTCTGTTTTATCGTACAAGCTGCTATTGAAGGTGGAAATTTTTCTTTCCATTTGTTACTGTTGGATAATATTGCTGATATATTTGAAAAGTGTTCGGTTATAACGTAGTTTATTATATAACCGTTGATTTCTGATGTGCGTTTTTTAAATCTACTTTTAGTATATGGCTCTAATGTGTTGTGTAGGTAGTAGTCTTATATTTGTGTATTGTATGTTTGTCTGTTTAATTGTGTTTTATTTTGTCTGGCTGCATTTATTGCAAAATGAACTACATTATCGTACTATATTGTCAACAGGTTCAGAGATGCACACTGACAGTGTGGTCACAGCCGTGGTTGAAGTCTTTGAAACTGACAGAATTTCATTGTGACGAAAAGACTGATAGAGTCAACCACGTCCGCAGTGTGGCTGAGTTAGATTTTGGAGGCCACACGCCTGTTGATGTGGCAGGTTATCAAGTGAAGCATGCCGTTGAGTTCGTGATTAAATACCTGAACTCCCAGTCTGATGATTTTTATACACTAGAGTTGTTCCAGGTTGTCAACGGAACTCAGCAAGTGAGTGTTATTGACACTATGATATGCACTGTGGCTCAGCTTACTGTAATCTGTTGATTCCAAACCATAATCCAAATACTGTGTGTGTTAGGAAGTTGAAAAATAATTGTAACTCGGAATTTTTTGACATAGTGTACCACTTTCACAGTTTTTACGTGCCGTTTGTAAATTTTTCATATTTAGAATAATTTTTGCAGACTGCAGCCAGTGTTATGTGTTGTTGATCCATCAGTAGCCACCTCTGTATTGCATCAGTTGCGTTAACAAACTTTTTGTGTAGAAATTCAAATTATATTAACAAGTTATTTTTCACAAACATCACAAGGCTTTCTCACCTTTCTTCCTTGTCATGTTTTTGTGAGATGGTAAAAAATGTAAATGAAACAAAACCAGACGAATGTAATTCTGAAAGGAATTCTGAGTTTGCTTTATAATTTTGTGTTTTAGGTTGTGGCTGGACTGATGTTACATTTGAAGCTGGAATTAATTGTGTCCACTTGTGAGAAATCTGCTAATGAAGAGTTGGGCAAAGTTACAGAATGTGCAAATGGTCATCACAGCAAGGTGAGTTGAATTTATTTTTTTTTATTTTAATGCTACAATACTTTCATTCAACAGTTATTTTTCCAGGTGAACCTAGGTTAGCCGTTTTCATCTTGGGCCATCTTTTTCATCAGTTCAGTACGAGAACATTCTGAATTAGTGGAACTGGATTTTTCTGAACCTGCTGTGCTTTATGCTATCCAAATATTACCAGCTCTGATATCTTCTGCCATCACCAAGACCCACTATTTCCAGCTCTCCTTCCAACCCACTTAGCACCCCATTCGGCTGACCATCGTGTGCATTTACAAATTATATTTACTTAGGCCTATATGTTATATTATTACTGTTAGTATCAAAAGACTCAAGCAAGCTCGTCTGCTAATCTTTGAGTAGTGGACTGGCCTCATTTTTCTTTATCCACTACATGACTTCAATAAACGAGATATTGTACTTTTCCATTGACTCTCTCCATTGCTTGTGCTAGTAATAGTATAATGATGTGAATTAATAACAGCAATAATGTTCATATTAATTTGATGCTGTCACAGACTGCAGTGATAAATGTCGGTTCATTTTAGTTACTTGTTTGTAGTGTAATGACATTGTAAAGTTACTTTTACTTACATAAAGTTATAAATGGGCATATGGAAAAATAGAATTATGTGGCTGTCTAGTTTTACTGATAAACAGTTACTGGATATTTCTAATTATGACAATTTTTTGGTTACAGTTACAGTTAATTTACAAACACTTGAAACAGACAGTAGCAGGTAATAAATATTGCTGACTGTAAATAATGACAATAATAGCAAATCAGAAGTTGGTTCTGCCATCAATGACCACAGCAATTGCGAGATTTCACCAGGTTTGTTTGGTGACCGCAGCTTCGTGCCAGGTGGCCGCCAGCTTTCAGATTGAACCAGCCGACTTGGGCTGTAGGTTGCTACTGTACACATCTGCTGTTGCCATTTATTATGCTTGCCGAGAAGCATACATGCATACATAAAATATTTTACAGCACAACCAATTTAATGTACATAATTTATGTTTTGACCTCCCATCTGAGATCTTCATCAGGACTGATTTCCGGTTTCTGATGTCATCTCGATTGAGATGATGGGAGTGAGCCAAGTGTGGGACAGTTTATTTTTTGACACCAGAAACCGGAGGTCAGTCTTGATGAAGACTTCAGATGGGAGGTCGAAACGTAGATAATGTACATTGTATTGGTTGTGTTATAGAATATTTTACATATTTTCATTACCAAACTGATGAAACTTTTTACTGAAGCATACATGCATCAATCTGGTGTCCATCCTCTTATTTGCCTGTCTGTCTGTGTGTCCCATCTTGCATATACTTAGTGACTCAGCAGGGCGTACATATTCGAGACTGGATGCATGAGGGCCAAAAGCACTAGTTGGGCCCATTCCATGGGGCCATAGTGGTCCTCTCTGTCACGCGTTGTCATTGTCGTCGTGGACATCGATGCGCAGGCGGCGCGCAACAGTACCGCTAGCGACATCTGGTGAATGGGCGTGAGGCGGCTCGCAGTGGCGAATGGGCCTAACATTTTTCAAATGCTTCTTGTTATCTTTAGTTAGTCTGAACTATTATATTCACTTTACTATCCCATGGAGGGTGAATGGCTGAGTTGAGTTAGGCATTGCAGTGAGATTGCATAGCCCATTCCAAAGACTATATCACAGTGGCTGTTGTGATGAACACAGCTGCTGACAATGGAATTTGATGTGTCATCTGCATTTGTAGCTGATCGAATGTGACGTGCAAGTTCTGGACCAAGCTTGGCAGGATCCACGCCATGTTCTGCATCATCACCAATGTCGACCGACCGGCCGAATGCCAAACCTGCAGTTTGCTTCTGGCAGCTCTAAGGTATTTTGCTCTAATCTATTTCCTGTCGATGTATTAAAGTTCCTCATGTGATGTCTTTTGTATGGAGATGTTTGAAGCAACTTAAGACAGTTCGTTGCAAAGTGTATGATTGAACAAGTGATGCTGGTGATGGGACAGAGCCTTGAAACCAAGCAATGGCCGATGAAGTCAACATTTGTTACCAGACCTGTTTAATGAAATAAATGATAAGCAGTAAGTATTGAGCATATGCAAATTAATAATTATAATATCTGGTGAGTTGCATGTGTAGGCATTATCTTTATTTATGTGACTATTTGATGTATCATTTGCAGCTGACTGATGGAGGTGATAATGTTGGCACACTAGAGGAGTTTGAAGATTTCAAACAGAAATATGAAAAGGTTTATAGCTCTGCTGAAGGTATACTCTGCTCTGCCCTGTTTCTTTCGATAAGAGTTAACTTGTGCTTACAATTAAGCATTGTGAACTAGATTGAGATAATAACACCTGTGCTAATATGAATTATTCTCATTTATTGCATTTGTTTTTTTTGCTGCAGAAGAACAAAAACGCTATCAAATATTTAAAAACAATATGAAGATTGCCATGCAGATCCAGCAGTATGATCTTGGAACTGCATCGTATGGTGCATCACCATTCGCTGATTTAACAGGTTCACTTCTTATTGTCATATGTACTTAGATCATCTGGCAATGTTGCTAGTTTTAGTTTTTTAATGTATGCTTTGTGTTTGTCATTGTGTCGTTGCAGCAGTTAATTCAATAAATCCACAGTAATAATATAAGGCTGAGGCAGAGTGGGCTATTGACTTTTAAGTGCTATCTTTCAAGAGCCGATTTACTGTGCATGAGAGAAAACATGCAGAAAATAAAAACATGCAGCCACATATATAAAAGCATCAGACTCAAATGGGTGCTGAACCAAAGATTCATAACGAGGAATAATACAAGGAACAGTATTTCTTCATGGCATCACATGCAAGCTGTCGGCAATTCACAGCAAAGCAGGGACTTTTCTTCGGAGACCTTTTTGTAGTACTGTGATTTTTGATAATCAGCTGATTGTTTAGTCATTTAAGAATTTAATTATGCGTAAATGGGTGAAATATAACCAATTTATAGTTTACCTTTTTTTGAGGGAAGTCAACTACAGGTCAGACGGAGTGACAGATTTTCATGCTTGATGGCACAAACGATACGGATTCGTGCAGGGACGTGTGTTTTGGGGTTTGGTTGATATTGCTACCCACTTAGCATCAGATAACAAAAAAAAATTTTTTTTTGAGGGGGGGCATGAATATAGTTTTTCAAGTCAAACGCACCAAATATTGAAACTTTAATACTATCTAAACTACTGCAGCCAAATTTTGCACAATGATAGAGACCACCAAATAGTCTTTGTGTGTGGTCGAAATGTGCCCCCATAACATTTAGTCAATGTGATGGTGAGTAATTACCTTTCTTATGATTTTTGCTGTTTTTGTTTTGTTAAAACCGTGGATAGACTGCAGTTTTTAATAATCATTGGCATGTAATACAGTGGAAGAGTTTGGCAAGACGTTTTTGCCAAGTCGTTGGGATTTGTCGTTTGATGAGCGCTTGAAGCCGGCGACAATACCAACTGACACGCCAGCCGCTACTTTTGATTGGCGAGATCATGGCGCTGTCACACCCGTAAAGAACCAGGTTAGAATGGAAATCTGCGTACTGCTCTTTCAATGTTTATTTGACCATTGTTCTTGTCCTGTCTGCTAGAGATTTTTCTATGTCTTCCCAAAACAATAGTTGGAGCATACAGCCAGTCGCCAGTTACCACTCAAAACTGCAGCTCGATCGCTTCACGTATTTTCATAGAGCAACGCCATAAATTTCCCTTTGGTTACAATGAGCTGCCCTATATTACCCCCAAAATTGCTCCTTTCCTCTTAGGTTGATCAGCACTTCCACCTACACTGCACATCCTTGCACCCACCTGACCCACTACCCCAAACAGCATCAAAATCTGCTGAGACATTTTTTCACAAATCGTTGGACACACTCATACCAACAGACACACACACACACACACAGACAGGTGCAGAGAATGACCAAAGACTACTTACACTCTAGCAAGATGATGCGGTCTGATAACATTCCACTGAGTTGTTGTCAGATAATTGACAATTTGTTTCTGTGTGAGTTTGATTCATGTCCAACATGTTACACCATATATTTCACAGACTACAATCAATTATATATCATTTAGTGTGTAATTTGCTTTATTATTTTTTGCCTGCTTACAATACGATATAATATTAAATATTTATAACGCATGCAACAGCCGACATAAAAGTTTAATCTACCATGCTGGGCCACAAACAGAAAAAGTAATGAAAAAGAAGACTAAAAACAAAAACAAAAACTGATCTAAGTCTGAGGAAATGTTAATGGTCAAGAGTCCATGGAGTCAGTACTGGAGGAGGACAGTTTTAGTGGGAAGCATTTGTGGAATAAATACGCTTTGAATTTGGAGTGAAAGAATGCGGAAGTAATGGACGATGAGTGCCGAGAATCAAGAGAGGAAGGCAATGAAGATGCAGGAAGAGGAGACTGAGCTGGAGAGGATGAGACTGAGGTCCGGTTTTTCCACAGCAAATTAATCTCCCGTTAATTTAATCCGGCATTAAATCCGGCAGATAATGATCAATTTACTCAGATGTCGTTTTTCCACCGGCAGTTCGTCAATTAAATCGT
>Ga0209782_1002377_pt1 | contig 10462 bp, 4 predicted proteins | sample WorMetmaBAHAMAS1_FD_187390 | JGI IMG/M metagenome (GOLD analysis project Ga0209782, IMG submission 187390) | Marine gutless worms symbiont microbial communities from Max Planck institute for Marine Microbiology, Germany - Inanidrilus... | ecosystem: Host-associated > Annelida > Digestive system >...
ACTCATTACAAGTCTGTATCTGATTACTGGTAATTGTTGTGGCAGGTGAAAGCATTTCTTGGTGACCGAGACGTGACATCACAGTTCCGTGAGCAGGCCAGACTGGTGTCGGGTGGCGGAGTGCTTGGACTGCAGCCAGTCTACTACGAGGTGGAGTTGTCACAGGATTCACTCATCATTGACTACTCGTACCACGAGAAGATGTTGAGCTGCCAGGCGTCGCTGACACCTCGTGACGTTCCACCGAGTTTGAACACATCGCTGGTGCAGAAAGATGCAGTGCTGAACATCACACTGCTGTGTGAGTCGCTGATTCCACTGTCTCCTAATCTTACTTCACTCTAGCTCTGTCGGAGGGTAGAGCTGCTTGTCACGAAAGCTGGAGTAGTCAGAGTTGGATCATGGTCAGAGCAATTTAATGAAAAGTCGGTGAAGGGTCAGGCAATGTATAGGTTAGGTCGTGGAAAATTGCATTAGTTTATTTTAGTGCTTGAGCCAGACCAGTGTTTAGGTGGTCGGAATGACACACAGACTGTAACAAGTAGCTCTCACATTGTCTTGAAACCTGTGCTGTTGCCAGTGGCGGACTCGATTCAGTCAGTAGATTGCACATATTGCTCTTGCAAGTGACTGGAAAGATCAGTGAATTCGTGATGTTTTGCAAGTAATAACCTAGGTACAAACATACCCAAGAGCAGGTATTTCGACCAGAAACTGACAGTAGCGAATATCAAGTAGAATGTGATCGTCGACCATGTCAAATGCCGCAGTTAGAAGTGAGTAGAAGAAGGCAAATAATGTTGGCATCAGATGACATCATTGAGGACAAGTGCTGCTTCATCCTTTTGTTGTTGAAGGCAGGCTTTTAATAACTCCTGTTAACCACTACCCACTCCCTACATCTATGTCATACTATTACTGTTACTGCATTTACCGTTCAGTCACATGTTTTCATCCTGTTTTGTCCTCATTTTTATTATCTCATTAACACACACTCACACGTACACACACACACACATCTCGCTTCAGTAGGCTAACTCTTTTGACACTAGAATTATAGCTTAGAATTTATTTATCTGCATATGCGATCATACTTTTTATGTCTTTATTAGTAAGGTTGTGTTTTGTCAACTTTTTTATCATTAAACGAATATGAAAAAGGTAGTAATTAAGAAAATACTAGTGCAGTCGTTGTTGATGTACACTGCTTAGCTGCAGCTATAAAGCACTTATTAACTGTACTGTACTCTACAGGATAAGAGATGAACATAAGGATCATTCTTATCAGTCGAGCCATCTCATCTCATCTTAACTGAATGTACTCTGAAGTGACCCAGTTTGCCATGGCTGCAATAAGTCAGACAAGACAGCATGACCTACTGCATCTGATTAGTCACTGCCAGTGCAATCTGGGTCACTTCACAGTGCACTTATTTCAGATGTAATGATGCAATGAAATGAGTGACACGAGCTTCACTTTACTGCGAGAGGTACAGATGCTGAATGTTTCCTGTGCACTGAAGTGAAGTGTTGTCTGATTGCTTGCAGATAAGCCAAAGTTTATGTGTAACCCTGAGATGTACGTGAAAATCAATGAGCCGGACTACCACCTTGAGTGCAAGGTTCTCTCCAACCCTGATGTCCGTTTTGCACACGTGACCTTTATCGACCCAGACAACGCTAACAACACAGTCGACCTGCTGGAAGGAGGTGCAGCAAGTGGAGACTATCATGCCAACGTCTCCGTTGGAGTGAGTTTAGCTAACTTGTTGCACTAATTACCAGCCACTGGTCCTGATAGTGCACTCAGTTGAGTGTGTTGTCTCTCTGTGTATCCTGACAATAACTTTTGAACTTAATAACCTTTAACCTAGATGTTTACAGCCCGTGTAGCTAGGATGTATAGGTTTTGCCTTGTGTGTATGTGTGTGTGTGTCTGTCTGGGTGCCAAAAACTGATAATTTGATCATTACATCACATTTTGCATTCACCTTGGGTGTTTGGACTGGAAACCGCCCTTTATAGTCATAGCTGTGTGTCTTGTTGGCAGAAAACTGAGCAGGAAACGATCATCTTACTGACAATCAGGAGAGTACGCAAGCAGCACTACAGAACGTATACATTTATTGCAAAGACTGATCTTGGCACCGTGTCACATGATGTTGTGCTTAAAGAATGTAAGTTTTCTCTTCTCTGATAGAATGCTTTCTGTTGTGGTACATAACTGAAACTCAGTAGTACTTCAGCGAGTTGTTGTTAGTGGACTTTCTGCCATTGATAGCAGCATGCATGTACAGTGGGTGGATAAAAGTGTTTCATAATAATGGCTGCTGCATGGCTTACTTATCTTACTTACTGTACAGAGATGTTAGTATCTACTACTGAGTTTCAGTTATGTACCACTCAATACTTTCACACAAATAATTGTAACTTTATCACCTTACAAGTACTTAAAATAAGTTAGTGTTTTATTATATATTGTCTGTTGATTGCATGGTGAATTTGGTGTGAGATTAGTTTAATATAACTACGGAATATAATTAAGTTGAATGCAGTGCACGACTGCACGTCAGACTTTAAATATGCGTACATTTTCACAGGATAATTTTTTTTGTGGATATGGATGAACAGTATATACTAAGTGATGGGAAAAATCGATTCAAATTGATTCATCAGGCTGAATCGAATCGAATTGAATTGTGGAATTGAAGTTCAAATTTTCAATTCATCATTGTATTGTGCCATCTCTAATTGGTTTTGTGATACTGATAATCTTAGTCATCTGATGACCAATATGTGATCAGTTAGTGTCAAGAGGACACAATGCACTGAAACATTTAGCAGCAACTTGTATGGCTATAAGTAAACACGTTTTTTAGTTAAGTGAATATTGCACACAAATGATCACATGATTGAGCTTGTTGTTATTGGTGTTACTAAGCAGTTCGACCCACTTTTAGCAGTACAGTGAACAGTCGTGCTGTCACCCTGAGGCACGGGGGGCACTTCCCCCCCTCCACTTCCTGAAATGGCCTGGCATGGGGAAGGTAGCATACTTCACCATGTGATGCCTGGACCCCGCTGGAGGCTAAGCCCCTGATCCCCATTATATAGGCTTCCACTCCGTGCTGGCCATGATTGTGGCAGCCTTTCTAATTTCCTGGATCCACCGATGACTGCATTTAGTATGGCCAAACACTATACTCTACTTATTGCACTGGGGGCACTGTATAAAAGCGGAGCTACAGTAAAAAAATGTCCGGCATGCAGACATTTGTGCCTCCCTGCTTTCAATTTGCATGCTTCCAGCGCCACTGGCAGTGAATGGAATCGAATTGGTGAATTTGGTGAATCGCCCATCACTAATGAATATCAGGCAAGAAGAACCACAGTTTAACCAATCATTGTGATAAGAACTGACTATGACTAAAAAGCAGACCTGAATTTAAAACTATAAATAACTACAGCCAGCTAGTTGTCCGTCTGTCGAGATAAAGTGGTCAGCATGACCTCAAGTGGCAGTTAGATACTTTAGTGAAAACATGTTCCATGAGCAGTTGTAAAATAAGTACCGGTAGCTGTATCATGTGTTTTAATCTCTGGACTGTGTTTGTGTAGCATATGGCACATCACTGGCAGGAGTCACTCATTGTCTGAGCAACATAGCATTGGCCATTGTGGCCATTGTATCTCTGCTTCATTTCAGCATCTATGTACAGAGATGTTAGTATACGTATGTCACCGAGTTACAAGATACATATTGACGTCATTTCTTTTGGCTGCTTCCACCACACGCTGCAAGCAGCACTGGATTCTTTGACTTCATTGACTGACCAACTCAGAATGTACATACAGTAAGTAAGTAACGTGAATAGGATGGTAATATTACTAAATAAAAGCAACTTCCCAAGTGCGTAAAATGTTTTAACGTGCAGTCAGATGCAAAGATTCATACAGCTGTGGTGGTGTCTTGTGCTACTGTTATCAGTTTTTCACTTAATATTTGCTATTGTGTCAGCTTATTAACGATAGTATAAGAATAAGCCAATAATTCCTCAAGTTGATCCAAATACTCAATTAATATGCTATTTAAAATACAATCAGTCGACACTTAACTAGTGTATTTTGGATATGTGAGATGTTTGTATATTCTTTTTTGTTTTAGACTAATAATACCATACTGTGACGTGGCTGCAAAGTGACCACAGTCCTTAGTGTAGCTCAAGTAGACTGAATGAATGGAGTCAGTCAGTCATTTGATTCTGTTGTTCCTTCATGGCACTGTTTTATATACTTTCTAAGACCGAGGGTTGAGATTTAATTTTAGCACATTCCATTTTGTTTTCTGCATTGAATTTTCTGTAGTTTATTACTGACAAGTTGATTTTTGTACGTTAAATACCTAGTGCAAATGCTTTAATGCTATAGGAGCTTTTTGGCAAGCATCATTGCCATTTGCTTCCTGGTGTTAAGAGTGACCCAAAAAGTTTAAATCTTAAACTGCATCAGCCCGACAGTGTGCCCCGTCATTGTGCCCCTGACATGTGGTAGTAGAGCTGAAAATTCTGCATTTTTTGGTCCTATCTGGTGATAATACTTTGCACCTCTCAGGTGGAAATTAGCAGAGTTGACATAGTAGTTGGCATTTACCTAATCTAAGAAGTAATCAGTTATGCTATCAATAGTGAAATGTTTGGATGTGGTGACAAAGAAAGTGAATAATTTATTTTCATCTTACTTGTCTCATTAGTTACTGCTTCAAAAATTTGTTTCGTTTGTGCTTTTCAGAAATGAATGGTTCTTTTGATAATTTACCAATATGAAATGGCTCAACATAAAACCATCCATAATTTTGCATTTATACCCTGTTATAAGTTTTTAATTACGTCTGTGATTAATATTTTAAAGTAATTTTGATTTTAAACTTTTGTGTCACTCTGCATGTATTTGTAGTTGTGTGAAGATTACATTTTGCAATAACTAGTGACAGTTTTCACAGTGTTAACTGCTGTAAACAGATCTGATTGCATGACCAATTAACAACTTCTGTATGCATTATATTACTCATAGTTAAGGACCAACCTGTTTCACAGATAAAGCATGGGCACCGACTCCATAGGGGCAATGGGGACATTCACCCCAGTACTTTTAAAAGTACTGGGGTGAGAGTATAGTTTCGCCCCAGTACTTTTTGGCTTTGCATCGTTTAACGCAAGTATGTTTTAATTGACATAATTCTGCAAAGTGCAAAAGTAACGTTATAATTTAACATCATGACTGCAAATTACTGCAACCTGCAAATTATTCAGTGTTCGCAACTTTTTTGCCAAATCTTGAATATTGCCAATAGTTGCTTTAAAGTCTCGGCAGAGGCATTCTGGAAGTTCCAAAACTTAGAAAATTCGGCAGCGGCTGGGGCTCTGAAATTGACGGAAAATCATAAATTTCTCGGAATCTCATGGAAGTGCGAGTTTTCCGTGGAAGACGGCCAGTTTCATGGAACACGTCGTGGCCATAAACTCATAAATAAGGTTGGTCCCTGCTCACAGTAATTATGACAGTCTGTTGTGTCCATATAAAGTTAAATATGGCTGAAGATAGCACAGTTTAGTTCCCATTATTACACATTTTCTCAGTATGCAGTAGCAGTTCAGTCCTGACACAGTGTGCATGCTTTGTTTGTTCAGCATTGCTTAATGTTGACCTAATTCATTTAACTGTGTTCAGAAAATAATAATATTCAAGTTTTGTTCCATAAATGTAACAGCAACGGCTATGGTTTTGTTTTCCAAAGGTAACTGATTAATGTACATATTTGTACTGTACATATTGGCAAAAGAACCTGGCTGCTTGGACTGTTGTGACTATGAATGGCTCTTAGTAATGTTTTGCAGCAGAAGAACTTGCTGTACGTGTATAATGTATATGTGTTTAGTAATGTGTTGTCTGAAGTGGTTAGTACTTGTAACAGTCAACGTCTGTGTATTTTCAGCAGGGTTTCCACTAACAGGGAAACTTTGGAAGTCATGGAAAATCAGGGAATTGAATGTCAGGGAAAAATCATAGAATTTGACTTCAGGTCAGGGAAAATATTGGATACTTGATTGCCGATGCAAAGAGGAAGAATATCACTTTACTGTACTGTTACACTGTAACGAAGAAAATGAGACATGGCAAAATTTGAATGTGATTGTAACAGTGTCTGACATACCATCTAAAATACGTTACTACATCATGAGGGATTGGACTCACTGAAGGGACGAGGAGTTAATGGTTATGGGACATGGAAAAGTTGGGCAATTTTATTTTTTACAAATGAGAGGGAACCCTGCTCAAGTACTGACTACAACAGTGCAGTCTAGCAGTGTACAAACCATTCTATTTTAATAGGCATACATTTACCACAAATACATCACATGCACAGATGTAACTAAACTATTAATGCAAACCATGACTGGTTTTCTGTGTTTTTTTATAATGCTTGAACATACAGGGATACTGTGCACGTCACACACACAGCCTCAGTTACAGGCAGATCATCCATGTAATCATCATACACCACACAGTGCCACAGAAACCAAGGTCATTTCCACTGAGCCAAAAGTTGCGAACTATTTCACTAGCCACTGTAGCTGACAACATGTTTATGGTGAAGTGAGCTCTTAATGCCGAGTTGCCAACCATGGGAATTTCCTCATTGGTATATTTCATGGTTGCAGGGGGACTGAAGCCACCGCATGGACCCTTTGCCAAAACACTGGAACTGGCAACTGGTCTGGCAAATGCCTATCATCGAACACAGAATTGACAAGCATGGAGCACGCTTGTAGCAATGGCAATGTCCATCATCAGACAAGCCACTCAGTGATGACAAAGCCACAGATTGGCAGACTCAAGACTGGTGGAATATTGATCTTTTTAGCTTTAGCCGAAGGTATTCCAATTGCTGACAAACTGTCAGCACTACAGTGATGCTTTATCCCATAAACTGCATAAAAGATGATGATTTACTGCATAATGTACCACATTATTTTTCTTAATTTAGGCTAGTTTTGAGTAGGGAATCACACTGTGAGATATGGTGAAAAGAGTGTATGTAGTAAAAAAGACAGGAAACCGGTTCAGAGGTCTGCATTAAATTTAATGCCAAGTCTAAGGCTGTTTTTGCACCTCCCTGTAGGGTTTGCTTTAAATTGAACTGAATTGTAACAATGGTGAACACTGAAAACCAACAGTAATGGCTAATCTATTCTCTGAAGTGCCAGAGCATGCAAAAGCAAGTGATTTCAAGTGAGAATCGGATGAAAATATATAGACTGTGACTTTAATATTGTAATGAAGAAAGACAATTTCTACAATAAAAACTGTCGTCGATTTTCACATGCAAATAATGTTTTGTTTACTCAACAAGACAAAACAAATATGAAAATTGATGTCATGCTTCAGTATTTTTACAGTAACTTCGGTAAGAATCAAATATTCGAGATACAGAAACATGCAATAATTACTTACTGTTTACAGTGCACTGACGGTTTCACTTGCAGTCGCATTCACTTTGTTTAGATGATGAAGTGAGGACAAAAATTGAACAGCAGAAAAATACAATCAGTGAGGGACCATCCTAAGTTATAATGAGCTAGCCGCAAAATTGACAAATATGTCCTGTGGAGAAATGTGTTTTTCTGTGCAACTTTCAATCAATTTAGTTTCATTTGTGAAAATTTAAACTATTATAGTACATTTCACTGCAGACATCTGGCAGACTTCAGTAAGCAGGAACATATAGCATTGTTACTGGGACTTGAGCAGACTCGGAACTCTATAGAGTCGCAATTTGGGTCACTATTTCGAGAGACTTGCGACATGATAATAATAATATGAAAATTTATAACGCGCACATAGTCAAGCCCTAAGCATGAATGGGAGGCGTGGGCAGTCACCAGGTGGCTAGACGGAAATGTGTTTAATTGTTGATGAGCTGGACCATTAGGTGAGATTTAGGTGATTGTATCGACCTGAGGATCAACTTGAGACCTTCCTCCAAAGACTCTAGGGTTGTTTGATACTTGACACTCGGTAACCCAATTGCTCAAGCAGTGATGGCTGTTATTTCTTAGACATTTTGATAATAGTAACGAGGCCTAGTGTGATTGTGTGAATCAACAACAGTGACCATTTACCATGCATGGTCTAGTGCAGTGCAAAATCAAACAATTTTTGTTCATGCCAGTCAAGTGCAGCCATAAAGCTCGTGCATTTTTGACACCGTGACAAAATATTAAGCACTCTGTTCTAAAATCTAACAAACTTGAATCAAATCACCTATATTTTGCTTCATTTCCTCAGTATGCTTTTCTAGCCTGTTTGGTCGAAATTATACATTTTGCAGGTACTGGTACTGTGTTCTTGTGATTTTAATTGTAATAGATCTGATGTTCTCTTGCACTCATTGACACAAAGAAAGTCAAATTATCTCAGCAGAAAACCATTAAGGGGTCATTCACATATTATATAACAGCACCAGAGTAGATAGCTTAGATAACGACTTGTTTGTTAGGACTATATATGTTAAGTAGCAGGTACAGTGAGTAATCAGTTTGTAACACTGGGCAATGTGAATAACTGGCTCATGCACTTGAGGCTTACTACAGCTGTTAGTATACATAATTACTATAAACATTTACGGGTACTTTACTTAAAACTTTTACTAATTTGTTGGTGCGCGTATTTTAATTCATGCATACTTTTAGTTTTCAGGTCTTTTTGTGCCTATACAGTTGAAGAAATAAATAGCAGATTACTTGAAGAAAGCCAAATATTTAAGAATAATGGGCACGGAGTATCTTGTGTTAATTCTGTTATATATAGGCGAGGTCAACAAAATTATATACTATATAACATTATGTGGGATAGGGGTGGGTCCAAATTATGCAACATCTGAATGCTCCTCTAAAAGTTAGATGAGGACACTGACTTCAGACTTAACTCGAGACTTGCCCCAACAGACCCGAGACTTGCTGTGACTTGAAACAAGATATATATATTTTTAGATCTCTGTTACTGCTTTCTACTTACAATGCATCTAGACATACATCACTCTCTTGCAGCAGTGAATTATGGCCACATGAAATTTTTGGTGAGTTTTCCCAATACTGTGTGCATGAATTTTAGCATATTTTCACTACAAAATGTTGTTTTTAATGAATTAGGCTGGTGCCTGACATAATGTAATAAACCTCGAGTAAATAACAATTATTATTCTTACATTACTTAACAATGGAAAAATTACATGCTTCATTTAGTACATAAGATTAATGGCACATTACCATTGTCAGGTTTTGCAATAAACTCCGGTATTTCACAGACTTAACATTGCAACATAATTGCAGTCCTTAAATGCAGCATTTAGTGTCACACAAATCATAAGTTTTTTCAATCCAAATATCACAACAACAATGCTTCAAAAGAAACAAGTTACCAGTATGTCACAGCAAAATTCAGGGTACAACTGTCTGACATAAACAGTTAGGAAAGTGTGTTATAGCTACAGAACTACACTAATCACACACACACACACACATACAATGTTTGTTGTAGAGAAACGAATACATCATGTACAGTTGTGTGCTACTGTGGCGTAAAAGCCACATTTAGTGGTCAGTCAGGGGGACGAACTAGGAGACTTCTTTGAGCGACCTTTTGGTGCCGGTGAAGCACTTCTGCTGCGTGAACCTGATGCTCCTCTGCCTCCTTTGTAGTCATCTTTCACGCTGATGTAAGATGTTTCACCCTGCAATACACAATTAAAGCACCACAACATGTCAGATATTTCCCAAGTGTTTAAAAAATGTTAGCTGTTCTTAGAAAGTAGTGGCTATTACATCCTGTTATTCTCTTCCATAAACAGTGAATCATATATTAAATTACCAAATAATGTTAGTTTAAACCAAAACAGTCATCATGTTTTTCTTGTGTGTTTTATTCAGTGATAGATAAATATCAAATCAAATCCTTGTTACTAAATCCTAAATATTTAAGTATCAGATCTCCAATTTCTCACAGCTAGTAAGATGTTCATTCATAGCAACTGAAGTTTGATTGGCTAGTATTTAACAGCACTTTCAGTTTCACACAAATATGGCATTACCATGCTTTAGGGAGCGTGACATATATACAGTTACAAAAACTCAAAAAATACATGCAATACAATGTATTGATAATTAATAGTAACTAATAAAATAAAATTGGTATAACAGTATAATTTAATATTGCATTTACCTGGAATAGCAAGTGAAAATAAACAACAACAAATGCCCTTGGTTGCATTCAGTGCTTTGACGCCGTTGGTTGGGAGGTCGGAAAGAGCATCCGGCCCGTAAAACATTTGTGATGGGGTGCTAATGTGGTTATCTGTCTGGAGCAAAGTGCAAAGAATTTCATCCATTTACTACAGTCCCATGTG
>Ga0209782_1002378_pt1 | contig 10461 bp, 4 predicted proteins | sample WorMetmaBAHAMAS1_FD_187390 | JGI IMG/M metagenome (GOLD analysis project Ga0209782, IMG submission 187390) | Marine gutless worms symbiont microbial communities from Max Planck institute for Marine Microbiology, Germany - Inanidrilus... | ecosystem: Host-associated > Annelida > Digestive system >...
AAATAGACCCTGATGCCATTCGATAGGCCATACATGATTTCCTATTTATCTTCCATTGTAACTATGTCTCTGTCTTGCACCGTTTCCGAGATATTATCACTTATTTCCCAAAATTTAAAAACGTCACGTGACCACGACTATGCCTACGCAAGGGACAGTTTGTAATCCCAATGCGAAATCATCACATAGCGAACCAGTGTACAAAATATGAAGTCTCCAGCTTTAGCCATTCTGGAGATATTTTTGGGGGACTGAGAATTTAAATGGGTCACGTGACCATAACCACGCACCTTTCAGGGACGATATGTCGTCAATGGGCTGGGACTAGTGATTATCAAGCTGTGAACCAAATTTGAAATCTCTACGTTCACTCAATACGAAGATATGAAAGGCGACAAACATACAGAAATTGGGGTGGTTTAGGAGTTAGGGGTCACTCAAAGTCATCGGTAACATAGCCATTTGATAGAGCACATGAGACTTCCTATTCGACTTTAATAGAAACTATGCGTCTATCTTGTACTGTTTTCAAGTTATTATCGCTTATTTCCCAAAACTTAAAGACGTTACGTGGCGAACCAGTATATGTACAAAATTTGAAGTCTCTCACTTTAGCCATTCCGGAGATATTTTAGGAGGTGTAAGAATTTAAATGCGTCACGTGACCATAACCTCGCCCCTTTTGGGGGAGGTTTTTCATTTGTTTGGTAAGACGATATAGCCTAGGCTACCTGTGTAGTAAATTTGGCAGCTCTAGCTGAAGCCATTTCTGAGATATGGATGAGGATTTAAAATTAAAAATGTGTCACGTGACGTAACCACGCCCCTTTCATGGACGGTTTGTACTCTGTGGGTTAGGAGTTAGGACTAGCTACGATCGACCGGAGTACCAAATTTGAAATCCCTATGTTCACTCACTAAAGGCGACAAAAATGCAAAATTTGGGTGATTTGGGGGTTAGGGGTCACCCATTGTCATTGGCAACATAGCAATCCGATAGAGCACATATGATTTCCTATTTGAATACAAAGTATACGTCTATCTTGTGCCGTTTTCAAGTTATAGCGAGTTATTTGTCGAAAGTGGCCAATTTTAGTGTGACAGACATACACACAGACACACGACGACGGCATATACGGCGCTATCATAGCGTCGCGCGGTAAAAATAAAACATTATCGAAAGTCGTTGTAGTTCTTCACACTAGGTTTATAACTGTGCCTACTCGAATGACTTATCAAATAACAATGAACTGCACTGGCGTAGTACAAATTAAAATTCACAGGTAGTAGCCTTAGTCTACTTGCTTAGCCTACTTAGCTTATCGAGACGACTACAGCATACCCAACAGGAAAAATCAATACAAAACAATGCCGCAGTTGTGAAATAAACAATTAAATATCCTACCGTGACAACAGAAATGTCAAGCAGTTATTTCCGAACAAACTTATTCGTAACCTACGGCTGCACTCGTCGACGCACGCAACTGCTGGCTGACACTGACTCAGAGCCGGCTGATATGTGTCTATTATACTATACTGCTGGTGGGTCTGTGTCGTCACGTGGCACGGCCGGTGCGTGCGAGAGACGCCACAATGGACACTTCCGACGAGCACGCATGTCGTGACGCAAACGTCACGCTGTGTGGACCTATCTGGCGTCGAGGCAATGGCCCACCTACGCAGTCAGACACGCTCTACGTACCACCCCGTCTCACTCACCGTCCCGCCATTCAAAGAATCTAGACGTAACGTGACGTCACCGAGTGCCTCTGGCATCGTCGGCCCACGCGCCGTACCACGCCGCCAGCCGCCGCCGCACACTTCGCCCCCGGTGCGCAACTAGCACGATCAGTAGGAGTATTAGCTCGTTCTGAATACTTTAAAGTTGGAAATAATTTGGTTACAATCAATGCAGGAGGCTGTTATGCTATCCTCTCGCCGATTAGGAGTACAGATTACGCGCCATTAGGGCCCACTATGTAAAACATGACGTCACCCACGAAACCGGAAGTACACAACGTATCGCATCGCCGCAGAGGAGGACCGAGCCACGGCCACACTCAACACGTGCGCCTAGAGAAAACTTTAGTGAAGTTTGGCTGAGTGGTTTTCGAGATATGCGAGCGGACAGACAGACAAACTAATATAAGGTAACTCATCACTATAGTTCGCACGTCCTCTCGCAGCAGCCAAGTAATATAATAAAACAAGAGGCTTAGCATAACTGCGCGGACGCTCCACACCGGCTGAAATATTGTCACCTGCTACAGAACATAGCACCCCTTGCACCAAGTACTCGTCTAGTCTTGGCGCAAACTGTCGTCAACATCACGCAGCAGGGGTGTTAGGCCATACGACATTGCAGTAAGCTGTTGCAGTAGCGTCTCGCTGCATAGGGTCCACTATAGAAAAACACGACTTCATTCACAGAGATGAAAGTAGGTATAATGTATCACGAGGACCAAGCCACGGACATAGGCAACGAGCACAGAAAATTCGGTGATTTGGACGTGTGGTTCTGGAGGTATGCATGTAGCTGACAGACAGACAAACAATGCACAGAGATATACTCATCACATTACTGTGCACCGCTACTGGGAGGCAGTAAAAATCACATTTTAACGGCTTGCAACAGGTCAATGACTTAGAACTCCATTCGAGGACTCGGCTATCACTCCATTCTAGTGGTCTGCAGTAACAACAGCTCAACCTTGCTACCAGTCCGCGATTCCCTGCGACCTTGAGAAGTCCTCTACTGTCAATGTGGCAGTTAAAGCCAAGACCTTTTTCCGATTCGTGCGGTGTGGTCTGGACAATCGGACTTACATTGTAAAACCCTGTTCCACCAACTGAGTGCAGTTTCAGGAAGGATGATCAGTTAAACAAAAACTAAATAACAGTAGTAAAAATTTCACAAGGTAAAAACATTCATACACTGGATTTAATGGCCACATGAACACTGAACAAGTTAAGAATGCAGTTCATAACATTCCAGGAACAAAACAAAGCAAAACACAGGAATCAATATATAAAAATGACTAAAATGAAAAAGCTCTGCTTTAATACAAAAGTATAGAATAATACTCACACTGACACATAAAAAGAAGCAATATAAAAAACTAGAATGATATGTATAAAGCAATAAATCAACACTGAAAGACGTTAATTAATAGTATTAAACCACAGCAGTACTGCATTACAAACTGAGACTGATAACATTTGGTAAAAAAAAATCATGTCATAAAATCAATTGGTAAAACAAAGTATGCTATGCAGAGTGGCAAATAAAAGCAGACAATAATGTGAGAACTAATGTTACTGGACAACATTTAAAACTAGAAGGGAGCCATGATAATGAAAATGTAATTTTGTGTTCTTTACAATGCTGTTAAATCATCTACATGACATCAGCAATGATGTCATAAATGAATTCAGTGATGGATATCATATTTATGCAATGTTGGACTGCAAATTAAGTAAGTAAAAATATATTTAAAATTTGAAAAGTGCAAATATGTACAATTTTTCTGAGACGCACAAAATCAAAATGTTAATCATTTTAACTGCAAAACAAACAACAGCACACAGATTAGCCATGATGCAACTGATTTAGTGATGGCGAAATTTTTTTATAATAATGTTGGTAGTAATTGCACAAAATGTTTAAATTAACACACTGAACATTACATTTAACTAGAGTAGGCCAGGCCTACACGGGATCATGCCAACTACATACAAAAGCAAAAATGCCTGTTGATATTTTTTTTTGCCACTCGATACCTAACAAGTCACAACCATGAAGTAATTGAATACTAGCAGCCACGTAATCAATCTGTGTATGTATGTATGTACCGGCGACAACACAAGCTCATTGCACAACATCACATACAAGTCACATACACATGTGTACACTGTACACACGTGCACTTTCAGTTTCAACAACACTAAACAATGCTCAAGTACCCAGCTGCATCGCCAGTCAACGACTGTCATACAGTGCAGTACGTGTAGCAGGTATGAAAAAAAAACTATTGCTCAAGTTCGTCGTCAGTTTTTAGAGTCATGCATTCAGTACTTCTGACCTTGCTGATTAAGCGCTTGGTTCTCGTTAAGATTTCGTCAGCTGGCATTTGGTGTAAATTTTTGGCACAAGGGCCTACGTTACGATTAGAGGTCAAATTGTGGACGCAAGCTCACTCTCGCCAGATGCGGTGCTGTCCGCCGCAATGCAATGCCTTGCGTACGGCAACGCAGCCGTGTGAGTGTGTTCAAGTGTGATGCCGCACACTGCACCGCAATGCACCGCATCTGGTGTGAATCAACCTTAACTCGTTGATCTTATAGTTAGCGCAGAAGCTGGGAGTCATTTTTACCCGCGCGACTCTATGCTAGTGTGGATATTATGCTTAGCTAGCCTAAGGGCCTGTGCAAAATGTCAAGTCATTGAACTGAATACGCCGACGCATTTTATCGACGGACGCTTGCTCATGCCCGTCTTCAATCTTCTGGTGTATCTAGCCTATACATTCAGTCATCGATTTTTAGCCATATATCGTGATTTTAAAACCTACTACATGCCGATACACTCACTAACAAGAGGAGCACTGATTAGGTATTAGAAATCCAAATCAAACACAAACGCTCTTCAAACGTTCGTGCCTAATTTAGAGTTTAAAACTGAAATAATAAGCCAGAAAACAAGACATGCGAGTACTTCTCCCATCATATCATCACCACATTATCAATAGCCAAGGTCAAGACTATTTATGCATTCAGTACTAACTAGTTATAATTCAGTCAGCTTGGCATAGTTGAAATAGACCAAAGATCTACCTTCAACACCATCATCACCACAATAACCCCCATTTTAATGGCTGTTTTGTGTTGTCTAGGTGAACCCGGGTTAGCTTATATGATATGATAGGATATGATACCAAATATTTATATTGCACTCAAAAGTTGAGAAGTCAGCTATGCATTGAACCAGAAATAGAAATACCGGTATATTAATGAGAAAACTACAATTAAAACTAATATCATAGCTCAGAAGAAATTCTGATATAACTCAAAGATAGCCTAGATTCCATCTTGGTTTTTCCCAACTGGCTTCACCACCAGACTCAAGAGGTGTCCTATATGACATCAATGCCCTACTCAAAAAATCATAACTGTTAACCATCAATCACAAAGTGCAACAAAAACTGCATTTTGCACTTCACACTGATTTAAAAAAAAGAAATTTGGTCAGAATCTCACCAGTTCACTTGTGCAAGAAATGTGGTAAAGTACTGACAATGCGTTCATGTACATTGTTTTACAAGTGATGCTTAAAACCTGATAAATGGAAGACCCAGTGTGACAGATAGAATCTACTGAGACTGAAAGCAAGTCATCACATCCGTTATAGTTGGCTGGTTTGAGCAAGTCCCATACAACCTACACAAAATCATTTCACAGATGACAGTACAAAAACATTGAGCCATTAGTGCATTAGCACCTCACATATCACAACCATTTCATCTCATTGTCATCTGCTATATACTGCCACTAACACGAAACAGGCATACACTGTACAAATTCTAATTTATCAAATAAAGTGAAAATTCACCAGACAAAAATGGCAAAAAACATAAAAACAATCAATTAAATATGTCAACAGAACACATAATGAAACCACAAAACAAACATGACAATAGCACTGGCAAAAATGCAGATGGCAAAAATTCAGACAACAAAAGTGCTGTTCTTCTTCTTGTTGTTGACCATCTATCCATCGTGAAAAGACAGATCACTTATCCTGGTAAGCCACACCAGAACAGTTGAGAAACCTAACAATAAAAATATAGAACAAAATTCAATATCTGATGGCATCAGAAAATGAATCCAGTCTGCATAAAGAACACATAAATACTGGAGTTAGAACAACAACAAGTTGCTACAGTAACAGTAGCGATATCATTCTATTGTATTCGCCAGGTGGTGCCTATATGCACCCATCTAACAGGCCTACATGATTCCTTGGGCCCCACATGAGTCTGCTCCTCAAATGGCATCTCGACCACTTTAGCCATTTTTGTGGCGCTCACGGCCATGTCCAGTAGAATGATATACAGACTGTTATGCAAGAAGAAGCATCACATTGTTGAACTGTATGACTGTGCCCCAAGTATCACCGCTGCATGACTGGCCAATGCGCTGGTTAGCATGCGGGCTTGCTGCAGCGGCTGTAGCATGGTAGCTTGTATGTAAATATATTTAAGAGGTTGTTAGCCCCAGTTGCGTTATGTAGGTTGGATGCTTAATATTGAATGTTAAACGTTGAACTCATACTCGGAAATCTGAGATGATGATATATGAATGGTTTGAATGAGTTGACAATACAAACAATTAGATTTCCTTGAGTTAGTTGATAATTCCCTGCTAAGTGGCACTTACCTCTGATACAAAACAGACTATGCTATGTATACACAATGTGTAGCAATAGCCTGCAACTATGCACTGAGTGCATGAGATGTGCGCCAGCAACCACAACAATAACAACAACAACAACAACAACAACAACAAGAACAACGCATGCATTTTATCTGTCCTGTTGAAATGTCAATGTCCACATTTCGTCAGCAACTTCAGAAACCTCTCATGTATCTGACCATGTAAGTAGCAAACAGCCAAGTTAGCCACACATAGGTAGTAGTAAGAAGTTAATTCAGTCAAATACTCAATCTGCTAGTACAAGTTTAACTCAAGTATGGGCAGGAAGATTAAAGTGGATTAATAGTGAACAGCCTGTAAAGTTATGACCTTACGGTGGGACAGCAATACCCAGCTTATGTTTAACTTCCAAGGCACAAAGTATCACAGCACTGGCATCAAATATTTGAAATTATTATATTACAAAGTAAGTTTGCTCCCAACGCAGACAGAGAGCTTGGTATCAAGTTGATGCACATGTATATCAACAACTTGACCAGCAGAACAACTGCCAAGAATCAAACTTAAAAATGACTGTTCGCAAATTTAACAGTGATAGATGACATAATTAAATGTGCAAAGATATCACTAAGCAGTCTAAGATTGTATGACTTGAAAATCAAAGCATGTTTTATGGGAAGATCAACAAAATTGCCATATTTTTGCACTGTGATCCATTTTAGGCAAATCTAACAGCAAATTCTAATTAACAAGTCTAAAATCTTTAAGGACAAAATCTCCAATCTTTTGAAGCAAATCGTAACCATACATTTCACGAAGGCAAATCAAATCAAGTGCATTAATATAGTTCTGGAAAATTGCTGCTTTTTCTCATTTGTGAAAGTTTGTGTGAAGCATTAATCAACATGATGTAACAGCCAAATCTAATGTGCATATAAGTATCTTAATGTGTGGATTCAAAGCAGGAATAACTCAACAATTATGCCGCAATTCGAACTACTAATTACCAGAACAGCAAACTTTGCATGATCTGATACCTGAACCTTGTTCAACCAACTCAAATCATCTATTTGTACAAATCAAACCAAATCCCAATCTCACTGTTGTTGAATCAAATCTTCACATATGCAGTGAAAATGAGAGTGAAGCAAACTGCACTTTAAGTCAAACCACAGTGCGATCTAGCCCACTAGTGCATGTAGTTAACTGCAAGCTGAGACAGTTCAGCAAGTTGTGGCCTGTCCACATGTATCAGACAGTTTCACAACAGCTCACTGACCGGTTATTGTGCTGCCTGTGATCACGACTGTTTGCAATCAAAGCTCTGTAGGAAGGATGACTGACTGACCGCGACAGAACACGCTGATGTGATCCTCTCGGCAATTCTGCATCAATCATTACACTCAAATCCACTCAACGTTGTTTTAATGACCATTTTCAGGTAAAACTAGGTTATCCAGTTCTCCACTCATTTTTACCAGTGCAACACTATGTTAGAGTAGTATTTGCTATTGCCCTATGTGTGTGTGTCTGTCTGTCACATGCTGTATGAGAATGGCTGCATGGATCCAGCTCATTTCTGGCATACACTTTTCCTATACTGTGCATAAAAGAAATAAGGGCACTGCCCTCTGAAACTTTATTTCACCACGGCACATCAACTGTAGATCTTAAAGTACTATCAACAGTCAAGCAATATTATTATTATTATAGCAATCACCAGCTTATCACAATCAGCAACCAGTTCTGTGAACCATGCGATAGACATGATATAGATGTAAACGGCAAAGACTTGCCATTCCTTCACTTGTTCCACAAGTAAACCTTTGAGATAAACAGCAGAGGCTTTTAAGGACTGGATGACTTCTATTACTTCAGCTGACCAACACTGTCAAACACTACAGGAAACTGACGGCAATAACACCAGCTAGAAAAATACAAAGATGTAAACAGCACAGAACTGTGCATCTGCACATCAGCTAAGTTACCTATTAACAAACTCATATTTTATAATTTATAACTACAAATTAACGCACTGGCAAACTCAATACCGACGATGGACAAAAAAGCACTGGAATATCTGCACGTGCTTCGGCAGTCAGAGGCCCAGCAGCTTGCAGTATGTAATCATGTGAAACAAAATCACCATCTTGTCTCATCATAGTGTCACGATGCCACATGCAACATATTGTCAAATGATTGCACTAGCAGAGCAGTAATAATATGAATTTATGACATCAATTAACCTGGCAGCTGAACTAGACTTGGCGTGATATCTTTTCTCAGACTGCAGCCATCACGAATCATATCTGCTGAACCTGTACAGATAAACATTCACAACCTATATACATATATTCTCCTTCATAACATTCCACGTGAACATATAATACTTTAAAGAATGACAATATATCACATTTTAAAAAACGATTTAGATGGTTAATATGCTAAGCTGATGTCCCAAAGCTCGGGAGTTGACATTTTAACCTAGGGACATTAAATGTGACACATAAGCCTTTGCTTTGGACATCAAATTAACATGTTACATTCATTATCACGTGTCACAGATCCCATGGTCCTAAGACATCCTAAGATATTCACTCTGTGAGAAAGTGTCATCTAGTCAAATCAATCTTTACTCAGTTTTTCATACAGAAATATATTAGTATGGAAATAAAACTGTAGCATGTGGAGAGAAAATCTGGATACAGATATCGATTTCTGTTAAATTTAAGAATATGCACAATAACTTTTGGTATATTGCTACTACTCAGGGTAACTAGCTTGCTCCTGGCCTACTGCATCAAATAGAAGCCCACTGTGTTCAGCACAATGGACTGGCAGCAGTGTAAAAATGACTGGCAGATGACAGATGCCAAAGACAAACAACTGACTATCATAGTGAAGTGGTTGTCTTGCACTGACGCTGCTGCATGGCACCAGTGACCTCTCGACATTTGTCGGTTGAGACGCCGACTGTCTTGCACTAACAACTAACATCGACTCTTGCTCGGTACTGGATGACGACGATGCTGGCAGTTTTGGACTACAGACTGGCAGCCGTGTCATCTGTGCAGTAGGAGCTGGCTCACCAGGGGGCGCCATGAGGCGACGCTCCGCTTTATGCATCACTTTCCAGTTCTTGAGAAACTGTCGTTCAATGTCCGTGATCTGTCGTCCATCGAGAGAATCTGAACATGTGCAACAACCCTTCACTCTAATAGAAACGTCTATAAGTGTCACTGCTCGCTTGCTCTGAGTGGAATGGTACACACAGAGCCGTCTGTTCACAGCAATATTACTAAGACTCACTCAAGTGTGGGTGTAAAATTGATATTTGTATACACTACAGATTGTACATTAGGCACTTATCAATATCTACTCAATAACTAATGGGTAACCAGCTAAGTCAACTATGATACTATGCATCATAATGTGGAATAATTTAGCATGAAAACTATTTATCATTGAGTTTAACTTCTAACATAAAATAATGCCAAATATGTATCACTAGACAACAAGAAATAAATGCTTGCAATTCTGAGAATCTATGGCCTTATCAAGAAAAAGTAATTTCACAAACTGCTATTTTCGTTTCTGGACAAAATGACATTCGCAAAATACTTTAGTTACTGAACATAAAAGGATGAAACTCAGGGGATAATTTTTTTATAAAAAAAATTGTTAACTTCCTTCTACAACTGCACTAGTTATTGTGATCTCCAGTATGCAAAGTGCTTCATGGAGTCCACCTTCCAAATTTGTTAATGGACTGTAACCAGTCGGTAATTCATTGACAATTTGATACAAATAAAATGTTATACAAATGTTATGCAACTGTATAAACAAAGATTTACAAATACATTTTCAAAGTATTTAAGCAAAGCTGTAGTTCTTACTTCCTATTATATCACAGGCAGCGCAGTAGCGCTGCACTGTTGTAAGGCCCATTCAAAAATCAATAGGAAAATGGAAATTTCGACCCCCTGTAAAATCTTAACCCCTGAAAATTTCATTTTGAAACTTGGTACA
>Ga0209782_1002379_pt1 | contig 10460 bp, 5 predicted proteins | sample WorMetmaBAHAMAS1_FD_187390 | JGI IMG/M metagenome (GOLD analysis project Ga0209782, IMG submission 187390) | Marine gutless worms symbiont microbial communities from Max Planck institute for Marine Microbiology, Germany - Inanidrilus... | ecosystem: Host-associated > Annelida > Digestive system >...
CATTGACATTTAGACGACGTGATAGTGGGTAGTATCACCTTTTTATGATTTTTGCAGTTTTTGATCCGTGGCTGTTAACACAATAAACTGGAGTTTTTATCTTGTCAGTGAGCATATTACTGTTGATGATTATTTACTTTTACAAATGAGGTTAGGTATCACCCTATGTTACTTTGAGTCTGTCTGTTAGAAAGAATGCTGATTGGAGATGATATAGGTCCACACTTGTAAAATTAAACAGTAAATTATCATTGCAAAACTGTACAAGTGTAACATTTAATACTGACAACAGAATACTGCAGGAGGGTACACTTTCCTGCTACAGTCAGTTTAGAACGAAATTACATACCGTCATCATCATATGAAAAGTTTTTACACTCTCTGATTGCCTTTTAGCTTTCACATGAAACTGATGCTTAGGTTACGAAAACCTTGAGGATCGTAAAGAGGTGCGCGAGGCTGCGTGGAGTCGACCTGGATGGGATCAGTGTGTGTCACGTACAGGTGAGGATGTCTTCTGCATGCAGCACCAACATGCCATTTACCTCATAAAGTGCTGTTTCCAAAATAGTGCTTTTAGAGCTATGATTGCTATAGAACCATAATAGCAATCTCTGTCCTGGAAGTGAAAACCACAGATCAGCATGGCCTCAAGTAAACCAAATCTATGCTTTCAGTATCTCACAGACCAAGCTAGAGGCTATTGCTAAGCATGAAAATTAGGCACCGACCTAATTCACGGGAAAACATGCTATTTTGTGGTGGATTTTTGAAGAAGAAAAAAAAAGACTTTCATGGATGGATAATTCATGGATGTGTTAATAAAAAATTTATGGCATTTAATGAGCCATGCAGTGAATGAGAGTCTATGAAACTATTGACATTAATGCAAAAACCTTCGTAAAACTTAACTAAATGCATCGAAATTCATGGAAAAACACGTTCTATGGAATTTTTATGCAAGTGCACATTTTTAAAGAAATCGTCTAATTTTATGGAAGATGTTATGGCTGCACAACTAGTGTAAATAATTTTAGTCTTAATTTTAGCTTTTATTCAGTTCAGTATTGTGGTTACTGGTGGGTCGGTATACAAAAAACCTACAAAAAATAGACAGGTACCACATTTCATTTCAATTTAGTTTCTGTACACTATTTTCATCGTTTTAGTTTCAGTTATTTTGATCAACAGTGGACAACCAGTAAGTCAATAATATATCAGATATTTACGCAAAGTTCAAGCAAATAATTTCACATTCAGTTTCAGTCTAGCGTGCAGCTTTGCTTCCGATTTAACGGAGGTCGCGAAATTTGAGGTTTTCCAGCCAAATTTTTTAGAGGTGGGAAATTTCTTTTGAAAGTAGCTTTTAAGGCTTGACCGAACACCAAGCTTATGTGCAAATTTCTTTGCGACAGCTAAGGAATGGCTGAGATACATTGTCTAGAAAAAAGTACTCTCGAAAAACAGTAAGCCATTCCACTGCGGGTGGCTAATAATGACCCCTATCCTATTAACTGCATTCTTTGTTCTTGCGCTGTATTTGGAAAGGGCATCTGGCCAAAGAAATATAACTCAGCAGTCTCTAAAGTTTACTTGAAGACCTTTAGGACAATCACCTAACCTGTGTTAACTCTGTAAATGGATGTGAAATGGTTCTGTGTGTGAATGTTGTTTGTAATAATTATAAATTTGGTGAAATGAGCATTGTCTACTATGTGTTGCAGTTGCACTGCTGCGAACTATGACGTCTCGAGTGCTAATTCCGTTGCCGTTTTCACCACTGCAATGAAGAGTTGAGTGGAGTTACAGCGAGCTAGGAGACGTAGAATAGAACTTAGAGGAGTGTACATTGCCAAAGTACAGAGAAGTTTAAGCATCACACGTGTGAAATATTGCCAGAAAATGAATTATTACCAAAGAATCATGATTGTTTGTTGTGCGCTATGTAGGTAGTTTGGTGACACAACTACTGCAGTTTTGTAGACAGTGGAGTAGAAAAATTTGTCTTGCAAAAGCACAAATAGCTATAAGGTGCTGAAGAACAGATGGAGTCTACATTGCCACTGTACAATGCAGTTCAGTGCACTGGCAATGGCATCTGTGTGAAACATTACCAAAAAATCATCGACATTTGTTACATACAGTCTGGTGAAGTATATTGTTTGATTTTCCAGACAAAATTGTCATGCATAAACTGTTAACTGTACAGTTTTATTTACAGTCAGAATTCAAAACTTTGTACTCGTTTGTGATTTTGTTATGTTTAGATGACCAAGATTTTGGATAATACCCACGAAGGCAGGGATTGAGTGACTGAATGTTTTGTTTTGGTTGTCAGGAATCAAGGGCCATTAAACAAGATGTTTTTGTTGTAATTAGATCGGCATTTTATGTTCGGACGATGGCTGGGACCAGTTAATAGATGATTTGTGAGTTACAAGTTAATTGCGTTTATTAGTTGCACACAACAAGACTGTGCTGTTTCCATTGGTTATTGTTATTAGTTGTAAGCAATTGCTAAATCCTCTGAAATAAGGTGTTAGGGGTCTTTTGTCAAAGCAGTGAATGGAACTCAAAGTACGATGCTGACAGAAAATAAATGAATGACCCACCAACAGATAGAAAAAGCAAACATTGCTTACGATGTCACAGGCTATTATTGGCAGAGTTGGAGGAATGTTTATAACTCGGAACATATCCAAACCGAGCATCAGGGTTTCTACAGATTTACATTAATTACTGAAATTCCATGGTTTTCGAGGGTTACGTGTACACCACAGGCTTTACTCTGTTTAAGTGGTGAATTTATAGACCTGACATTAAGTAAATCCATGATGTGGTAATTGTTGAGCAACTAAAAATTACAATACCGTGTTTGTAATGTTGGCTGTCTTCAGAACTTACTTAATACCATACCTAGAACATTTTCAAGGTTTTGTAAGCATATTGTGTGCTGCGTTCTTGTAGTTCCCATGCAACTACAATACTAATTTCCAGAATTTTTGTTTCTAAGGATGAAGATGCCATTTTCCAGGAATTTTGCAGGCAAGGAAATTGCAAATTCAAAAGTCAAACCCTTTTAAGGAAGTTTCACATTTGTGTGAATGCAAAGACTTTTTTGGATTCTTCGATAAGTTGTATCTAAATGGCTGAACAGATCTAACTGGTTTTCTTAGGAATGCAGATAAAGCAAATGACACGTCATGAACAATATAGCAGAGTGCTGAAAACCAAGAATTAGTGATGGGCAAAACTAAATTCATATATTACACTTAACTCTAAATATTTCTAGAAAAGTATTTAAATCACTTTTCCTGAAATCCCAATCCCACATGATTCAATTTCAAGTCTACCACAAAACAAATGTGTAAACAGATTTTCAGTTGAAAGTCGACATAGCATCATTTATGGACTACAATATTTTAAGCATAATTACATGTGATATGTACAGTCATACTACATGCACACTGACAGTCAGTCAGTACAGTGCATTTTCCGCATTAATCTGCATTCAAAAGGGAAGTGCATCGACGGTTTGTCTACTGTTGTGCTCCATCTCCCATTTTATATTGGTTAAGTCGGTAGTAGATATTAGTGACATTTGCAACAATTTTAAATCCTTTTCAAATCAAATTGCAAATATTTCAAATCAAATCTCAAAATCAACTTATCTTTTACATCAAACATTTATAATTTAAATCGAATTGCCAAATGTGTTTCAAATCGTGATTAAAATCCCGATTGCAACTGGAATTGGCCCCTCAGTGGCCCAAAAGATCAAATCCCACAGGATGACTTCTAATGCTTCAGTTCATTAATGCACTGGAGTTGCAATGCATACATCTACAATACCAAGTAATTATAGAGTTTTGCCTAAAAAATATAACAGAGAAACAACATACAAAAAATAAATAATCAACAGTTAAAAACAGTATTAGTAAATAGATGTGATTTGGCACTTTTATTTAATAAAAAGCAAATCCCCTTTTCAAAGTAGATGTACAGAAATACACTGCAGATAAAGCACAGCTCTGAATACAGCTACCAGAACTTGATCCTAACTGTTTTCAGATACTCATCAACAAACTCCTAAATTTTGCCGCAGTTTATGCTGATCGTGACTGGTAAAACCAATACTCTCCAAATACTGATGCACACTTCCATATCTACAAATGAAACAGTTTCTTCTGCACAAGTCTGAAGTACACCAGAAGTATTAATGAAAATTCTCTAGTCTCGTTTCTCAGTAATGACAAGAATGAACATCAGAAACCAGCGGCATCTTACTAAAGGCAGCAACTGGCTAATCAGCTTCAGCTTGAAAATAGCTGTTAAAATAATGGGGTTGTGTGTTCTGCCTATGTGATCAGTTCGGGTACTGTTTACTAATCTACTATATACACTAATATTGAATATTACAGTGAATATTACTGAACCACTGTTTTACAGTGATAATTATGGCCTGCCTCCAACAATTCGTGCTGCATAATTACCCATGCTGGAGGTAGCCAAGGCATGGTCAGGGTGATGAGTGCCGTCTGTTTGTCTGTGCTCTATAAATGAAAACGGCTCAAGCTATTAACACCAATCTCGGTAGAACTATAGCCAGGCCCTCAGCATGCATTGTCCCTGAGGTCAAAGTCAAGGTCATTCCTGGCACTGGTGTGCATGTCAATGCAACTGATTATGTTTTATAATTCAATCATCTTTTCACCAGCTAATTTTCATGACATTTGAGCACATTACACTAACCTACTTCATCACAGCACAGTGAATACTGCCGTTTTTTTAATCATAATTCTACACAAAACAGCTCTAATGCTGCTCATATACATGTCGCCACAGACAAAAGACGCGCTGGCAAATGTGTGCGAAGAATAGAAGAAAAGTACCTGTCTTCGATGTAATCTAGCACCGTTCTCATAGTATCTGCATGTGCAGTTGTGAATGACTCCGACATATCTAACCGTGTTACCATCTCCTCATAGATAATATGACGAACTGGCTCTAATTCAACCTGAAATGATGCAAAACAATACGATGTGGTTGTTTATTTTTCCAACTCTGGCGGCTTTGCAATAAAATGTCCACATCCACACTACGTATACAAAAAGCTGTCAGCACCACACCAGAAGCCAAGACTAAGCCTGGCTGAATTATATATGTCATGATATATGCATTTCTTGAGTCGGCTGAGCAGTACTTCCAGTTTTTTTATACAATAATAATTGTCCTTCAGTGGAAGAAAAAGAAATCAGACAAACAGATATCCACAAAAGACATGATGGAATGGTGTGAGAGGATATGAAAGGTTTTGATACACAGGTCTGTAACAAATGCAGATGGAAAACTGTCAAGTGGCAATCAGCTAAACAAGGCTCATATTGCATCCGTGTGCATTCTCATGGGTTCTGTACTCTTCCAGTTGCCACCAGAGATTGATGAGGTCTCGGAGGAAAGTATGGGTTACATGGTCAGAGTACATCACCTTAACCACTCAGCCAAGAGACATCTCACTTACCGAGAAAAAGGTTTTAAAAAGGTCAAAAGATATTATGAAAGACATTCGGTGCCTCCTTCAAGGACTATAGGCTGGTGATGATCTCTGCCTTAGGCAGACATCTGCACAGCGAATTTTAGTCAAAATACATCGCAAGGAGGCTGCCATTACTTCCTGCGAAACCCACACTTACCCTTGCAGCTGTAGGCCATCACCGCCCTTGACTAATGAAAAGAGGCAAGAGGAATGTGTGAACAACCTGCCTAGGGTTGCTACATGACAGTAGAACTAGTGAGCGGCAGATCATTAGTCCAATTCCTCGCCTATTGAATCACCATGCCACATCAGTAGTATGCACCACCACACCATAGAGAAAGTGAGCCAAAAGACTAACACAGTGCATCACTAAGCCAAGTGAAAACGAACACACCTGAGACTGGGCATAGTCTGCTACAATGTCGTCTTTTGACCAGCCAGTGCACCATAGAGCAAGCGCAATGACAATGCCAGTTCGATCTTTACCAGCTCGACAGTTGACCATGGCAGGTATATTATCGGGATCGCACAGTAACTTGAGTGCTACAAACAGTGGAAATAACAATACAAAGAACAGAAGTAAGTGATACGAAAACGTAAAAAAAATTGTTAATAACTTTCAAAAATGCGTAACTATGCTCTAGGTCTGCAGTAACTATCAGCTAATTTGTCGCATTCAGATTAAGTACTGACTGTGACAATGCATGGTATTAGTACAGTGGTGGTTGGGCATAATGGTAATGGCATTGAATGAGTACCTCGGCAAAGTTCCTAGTCCACAGTCGGCCCAGTTAGTACTAAGATGAGTGATTGCAGATATACCAAAGAGATCAATCTACACCGGGCCCTTGGGCAACAGTGGTTGGATCCTCAATATTTTAAGCTTGCTTATTCAGTTTTTATTACCTGTGCCCCGATATTTGGACTATTCTGAACTTTAATGAGACAAGATATGATCCGTGGCACAGAATCCACAGAATCTTGCACGTTATAAATTACAATATTATTATATTATAATTATTATGAGTTGGCAGTGACATCAGCTGGACTATATGCAAATCACTTCAACCTTGTTCCAGACAGTACACATCAGCATCTCATTACTCAGTGTTTACAGGCCCAATGCTCCTCATGATACCCATCTACAAATTGGTTTTATTCATTTACACCAGTTGACTTTTAAACACAGAACAAAGAATTTTGTAGGCTACTGCAGCTATATACAGTCTTAATAAATTAAAGGAAACTTATCAGCAATTGATAACTGAGCTTGTCATCAAAGTATGCTACATAGAGTATAAACGGCAGAAAGGATAAGCACAATCACTAGAAAAATGTTATTTACAAATTAGTAGCCACAAATCAGTTGCAGCTAACTACCAGTGTAATTTGATACACCAGAAGATAATTACATCTTACCAGAACACAGCGGCACCTGACCATAAGTCAGCAAGTCAATGTAGTACCCAACTAGACCATCTTTGCACACAACATGCCGCATAAACAACCGGACAAAATTAATGAAGCCATTCCGCAGGACTAAGTCGAGGAGAAGCACCAGAAAGCAGTACAGACGGAAATACCATGTTGCACGTGTCAGCAGGGCCCATACATAACTGACTGCCAAGAAATTGATAAGATAGTGTTTCCGATCATCTTCGCTCACAGAAGAGGAATTTTTGTCACTCCTTTGTGGTACAGCAGGAACAGAGGTAACTTTATCACCTGTGCGCAATCTAAATGGCAGCTTCACCTACAAGAAATATCACAGTAATTAATTCTATACAACCACATGCTTGTAAAAGATCTACTATATTGCAAGTTGAGCAGATATATCAATGTACTGTAAAATTATATTAAGTCTCAATTACCAACAGGTACAGAATTTTCATACAGGTCAGTTTCACTTGGTGTTTAAACCAAACCTGCACACATCGTTTCAGTTTCAGATCATTATGAGTACATCCCATACCTAGCAAACATGATAGTTGGTCAGAGAGTTAGGGGGCAAAGCCCATGGCTACAGCTGAAAAGCTTTTTACTGTCGGACATTCAATGGCCAGGCAAATGTGCTGTGTTTTTGGCAGTTGTCAAGTAGTTAGATATGATTTTTGAACAGTGATGGCCTGCACATTTTGTGAGTTTTTGAGTACAGTCAAGTAATGCTGAAAATGAATGCACATTGTGATGCGCAGATGTAAAACATTCCAACTGTGTGAACATCGACGGCCGCAAATCTAAATTACGTCATCAGTCATGACATCATTTACCGCAATTGCATCAATGTATATAAATAGCAGCCGCTAAGGCGCTAAACATACTGTTAATTTACGTTAATGCAGATGAAGATGCCGTATCGCAAGGATTAGTGATGTTCGCATCAGTGGGATTGTAATTTATAATTTGTAATTAGGCTAACAATGTAGTTTTCAAATGCGACTGGATTAAAGCATAAGGGGGTAGGGTATGGGGAGGGGGCTTCATTATGCTACAACCAGTTCAGCAAGAGCAATAACAGATGTCAAGACCATTCACGTAAACGTTTAATAAAGTTCAATACGGAAACATCCCTACAAAACTACGCATAAACGAAACACAGTGCCAGCGAGTATGACGTCAACGAAACTTTGAAAACTTCAAAAAATAGCAATAAAATATCGATTTAACGACCAAAGAAGAAAAAACTCCGATGATACATAACTGTGGTAAGTGAACATTTATTAGTTGGACAACGAAAATGACGTTATTGGCTCAGAAACTTTAATGAAGTCGCCGTAAACCTCCCAATGCATTCCAGTAGAGGCCGCTGGTGTTCACCCGCCCCAAACATTCTAATGGTTTTTAGCACAAGATGTAATATGCTATGATGTCAGTGTCTGTCTGTGACGAAAGTGTATTGGCGCATTATAACTAATTTAGGTTTCAAATTCCGATCCCACTTTACCACGCATGGCGGCTGTGCTGCTCGCCGTGCTGCTTGCGGGCGGATCATCTCGCACCATGATAGCCAGTGCTAGGTCTTTTGTTTATTCTTGTCACATTTTTATGTTTTTTTTTAACTTTTACTTGTTGGGCACCTTTACCTTGTACACAGGATATATAGCATCCAGCAGTTTTGGCCCATCCGCTTTGCCATATTCAGAAGCAGATCGAAGATCAATAACAGTACGAATGTTAAGCTGTACAAACATATCCACTTCTTCTGCGGTTAAATGGTCAGGTCTGGATGAACGGAATAAGTTCAACGGTCGACTTCCAGTTGATCTTTGTTCATCAGAAATATCGTCAGAAATATTTCCAGGAACTAGTCGTCGGAAATTCGGCATAGACTTGAAGCGCTGTGTCCATAGGACGTTTCTCACAACAACATCGAGTTCATTTCTGCCCGGCACTGCTGAGTGCATTTCATTCATATTTCATTTAATTTTTATAACCGGATGTTGCAGCTGCAACACTCAAACCATGAAAAGTAGATCTAGGATACGAATTACACAAAGACTAGGGAACCATGTATCGCCTAATTTACTAGTCGTTTAACCAAAACAACGATACGTTCGACAAACGTTATAACACTACTATGCGGCCTCGTTATTGTGATAAAGATAAAGTAAGGCAATCCAAGTTTTGATTACTCACTGCTGTACGATATATTGTTATATTGTTATCTGTTATCTGATCAAAGTCAGTCAGAATGACAGAATGTTTAATAATTTAACTTACAGATTTACCACGGACAAAGGTAACATGTCCCAATCTTCAATGTCCAAAAAACTAAGTAAGTCACACATTTGCTTGTTAATTGTTATGTTTAACCTAATCTATATTCTACTAATATCGCGATATTCGGTTAATATCGTTTCGAAAATTTTAACGTCTAATCACAGACTCGCGGTAACGTTGGGAAGGTCAAGGTCTCACCATTGGGATTATGACGATTATGTATTGCTAATTTTCGATGTGTTTGCGATTGTCGGTCACCATAATAAAGGAAATAACTTACTTATTTATATCGAAACCTCACTACACTGTGCCTCACTACAAGCTATAATTACAATTTTGCTTTTATATATTCAATGGTGTTTTAAGTATCGGCGTAAACAATATAATAATTGTTGAAAAATGACTGAAGTTGCTCATGGAATAGTGGATAACTTGAGAATTTTACAGAGGGATGACACATTTCAGCCAGAACTAGCGGCTGCTGGTGTGAAACTTGTGGTTGTAGATTTTTTTGCAACCTGGTAAATATCTGAGCGATAATACAGAGTACTATGACGTAGTAGTATGTAAATGATAAATTGATGTAGAATCTATAGGCGTTCTAAAAGTAAATATGTAACTATGTGTAAATATGTGTAAACTCTACTGAAAGATATGTTACCGGTATAATGTTTACAATGTTAAGGCATTTTTATGAAAAACCTATAATATTGCCTTAGTTACTATAATCAGATATCACTAAAGGTAAAGGTAAAGTTGTCCATACTTGTTACCGAGCATTGGGCCCGGAGCTGATCCCGGTGTACAGGCAGTCAGCCCACAGGTGACTAAGCCATCCACCCAGAGTCCCAGAGATTTGAACCGATTACCTTATATGCGAATTCTCTACCATTATGCCACATAGGCCAGTGGTCACTCAAGATATCACTCCACGATTGAAGTTAAAGTAAACTAATTTGAGTGTAGCATGTGTTTTATTAAAAAATTCTGGTAACTTTGTAATATCAGTTGTGTATAGGCTGCACTGCAGAGCTAGCTAGATGTGGCCTATTCTGACCAGGGCTGCAAAAAACCTAGGTTTAAAAATTTTTTTTAGGTTATTTAGGTTTTTTTGCAAAGACCGATGATGTCGCGAAACACGAAAGTGCGACCCAAAAGCATCTGAAATCTGCATCTCCTATAATAGTGTACACGGTATACTCTT
>Ga0209782_1002380_pt1 | contig 10459 bp, 6 predicted proteins | sample WorMetmaBAHAMAS1_FD_187390 | JGI IMG/M metagenome (GOLD analysis project Ga0209782, IMG submission 187390) | Marine gutless worms symbiont microbial communities from Max Planck institute for Marine Microbiology, Germany - Inanidrilus... | ecosystem: Host-associated > Annelida > Digestive system >...
TTGAATTTTGGGGTTTGCAGCTGACGCATCAAAAGCAGAGTTAGCTGAGGTTTTGCCTCAGACGTTACTGGGTAGTTTACAGGGCTGCTGCAGGCTTCTTATAGCTGGATGTCAGGGATGTCACCGCTGCGTGATGGGAAAGAAGAAAAAAGGGAATTCCAGGTAAGGAAAAAGGGTGGGGAGTCACAGTGACTGGCTGAAAAAGAACTTGGAAGAGTTTGAACCTCACAGAGTTTGGGCAGATTCACGACAATTGGCATGTTATGTGCTGTCAGGTGCCAACTGATTGCCCATTGTTAACTAAACAAAATAAAGTTATAGACGTATAGGCTAACAAATAACTTTTAACAAAAATTCATCATAGGCTAACAAGTATTTTTTCGTCTATAATATCATGCATCTAATTAGTTAGGGGCCTTTTCTAATTAATTTTTAACTACTTCCGGCATCGTCAAAATATCGTCACTTAGTATCGTGGGTATCGTGAGATTTTGGTATCGTCAAGTATCGTGGTATCGTCAGTATCGCCCAACACTACTAGAGAGCTGTTAAGTAATGGCCAAAATAATAATAAATAACTAGAAATGCGTGGCAAAGCTTAGCGTATAACCCACTCGGCGCCGCATTGTCGCCCCCTAGCAGGTAGTAGCGAAACATAATCGTTCTACCACCTGGCGAACGTGCACAGAATGCACGTGGTATCAGTCCGCCTTGATTACTTTCTCGTTTCACCCAATATTATTTGGTTGCCATGGCAACGTCTGTTGACAGATCGGACCAGATCTGTATCCATCATCTGCACCCAAAGCGCTTTCATATGGTGAAAAGACTACAAAAATCGGTCAGTATATCCGGAGATATTCGACTAAATACGCCAGTTTTTTGGCCGTGTCGGACCAGATGTTCACAAATGAGCTCTGTCAACTCTGGAGTTACTGGACTAAAGTTCACGAAATTTTTACACGAATAGACGCATCATTTACACTGTTAATGCTAATGCACACATTGAGGTATAGCGATATCACATTCCGTTTCTGAATGCCAGAGCGACGAAAGTGAGGAGTTTGCCACTTTTTTTCACAAAATTGGTTGCCACGGCAACGTCCCTTGAGATATCAAAAAAATATCTAGATCGATCATCTGCATTGCACCTAAAATGCTTTCGTTCGGTGAAAAGATTGCAGATCCTGAAATACTTTGGCTCCAAGCATGCAACGTTTGAAAAAAAGAAAGAAATTTTGTAAACAAAATACATAGCCCACCGAGCAAGCATGCCATGTGGGCTAAAAAGAAAGAAATTAATGCAAGCAAAACAGATATAGCCCTCCGGGTAAGTTTGCCAGGCGGGCTAAATAACACTAAGTTATATAGCACATTTTATATACACCTCAAATGCGCTCAGTATGCCAGTAGATTTCAGATTTTCAGGTATTTAGTTCCAGGTTGTTGGATCGCTCGACCCCCGTGCGTGACCAGGTTGATACGGGAGTAACTACAGTTGGCCTCAGTCTGCAGATCGTAGATGTCGGCGAGTTGTGCAGGAACACGGGACACAGGGCGGCACGTCATGTACCCAGCTGCGCCGGCCATGTTGTGCCGACACTTGAACGCCTCTCACTCGTCGACGTCCAACCAGTGAAGCTTGTCTCGTCACAACCGACTCAGCCGTCGATAGTACTTGCCGGTGTTGGATGCAACTCTTGCCGCAGCGCTGAGGACACGCTGCAGCTTGTCGGTCGTCTTCTTCGGCACCACATTTAGCAGAGTTCCGCAGTAGTCGACCCGGCTGGCCGTGACAAACGCATGAACAAGAGTAGTGGCTGAATCGTCGTTGAGTGAACGTCGGATGTGGCGCAGTTGTCGGAGCTGGAAGAATCACTTCACACTGACCAGGGTGACGTGCTTGTCAAGTGATAGGCCCGGCGTCAACCTTTAAAATCTTCATTAAATCTTCAGGACTCCGAGGACACCGACGGCATCAGAAGTGACGACTTGTGCACCTCCAAGTGTCACAGATCGACAGCAGACACGTGTACTTGGTGCTCGTTTACATCAGTTTGGTTTTGTCCATGTTAAAGGTTCTTTCACACCAGATCTGGCGCCGTACGGCACCAATGGACCATGCTATACCGTGCAGTGCAGTGCCGTTCCGCAATAAAACCTGAAGTCTGAGTCTGCTGGTGGTCTGCCACTGCTCGATGACTATAGACACACTGCTGTACGCTGAGTAAAAGAAGCGTATAGCAAGCAGTTCGTGCTACAAGCACCGCACCGCTATGGGAACTCACGTGCCATATGGGATCACACAGTGTTACCTGCCACCCGGCAGAGGTGACATTCCCGCCTTTACCTCAGCCAATTAAGGCTGGTACTCGATTTAGCGACCCCAGAGGGATGCAAGGCTGAGTTGACCTAGTTGGCTTGGTACTGCTGACTGCGCGTCTTCTGGCTGACAGTGAATGTACATACAGTTGACTGTCGTCAGCAAAAGTGTGGAGTTACATGTTGTGTTCGGCAATGTCACCTAGATCTGCCATACTACTGTAGAATGAAGATGACCGGGCCGAGTACCGAACACACGATGTAAATGACTTTGGAGAAAACACCATCCAGGACCATACAGTAGCTCCTGTCCGATAGATAAAATATGAACAATTTCAGACAGCAGCCGTCGACACCTAAGCATTTTTGCAGGCGTCACAGCAGAAGGCTATGATGAACGCGGCAGTGAAACTGAGCGGACACCTGCATATGATCGGCGCCAGATCGATCGTCACAGTCTCGTAAGACATATCAACTAATCGTTACCGGTACGTGCGCCAACTTGTACGTGCCTTGAGTGATCATATAGGCGCTGAAAATGTACAACCTCAGAACCGAAAGTCTAAAAATGACGGGTTAAGTTACAGGGACGGAAACTGCCGGCTGTATGGGGTGACTGTTGAGTGCGTGCATGGAGTGTACCTGCATCATTGGCAGGTAACTAACCTGCATCATGGAGCTGATGGACTCACGGTCCGTGAGTATCTCGCTGAGTGTCTTGGTGCCGAGAATGTTGCGCAGCGTCGTCTGTGCGAGCAGCTGCGTCGATCTGGCCGCGTTCTCGACGTTGACAACCGAGATGCGTGGGTTCGAGATGCGATAGTAGACGACCGCGTCGACAGCGACCGTCACCGAGTCACTCGTCAGAATCTAACACACACCCCACCCAACACTCAACTAGTGCCAACTTATCGCCTACACATATACCATTTCCTTTCTAGCGCGAGATCTCGCGCTTATGCTACGATGTCACTGTCCGTCTGTCTGTCTGTCCGTCTGTCTGTGACGGAAGTGCATTGGCGCATTATAGCTAATTCAGGTTTCAAATTCCGATCTTAACTTACCGCACATTACTCTTCGCTTCGGCATTCGACAACGGATTCGCCGATCGTAAATTCGCTTTCAACAGATTCAATAGCAATAATCAGGCTACATCGTATCCAAATTTGGTAAACTTTCGTCGAACAATCTCGGAGTTTTTTGCTGTTAAAACGCGCAATTTTTGCCGCGATTTGCCCGCAATTTGACGACGATCTTCATTCGTCACGTTGGCGTATGAAAACGGATTGGAGGATCACAATTTTGATTTCAGCAGAGTAATTGGCAATCATTTCTGTACACCTTGTAGAAATTTGGTGAATTCGGTTCAGTGACCCTGGAGTTTAAGACATAAGAAGTTGTACAGTCGGCGTCGCGTGAAGCGACCTTTACTCTTTCCTTCAACATTCAACAACGGATTTGCCGATCGTAAATCTGCTTTCACGAGGTTCAATGGCAATAATCAGGCTACATCGTGTCCAAATTTGGTGAACTTCCGTCCAACAATCTCGGAGTTTTTTGCTGTTAAAACGTGCAATTTTTGCCGCGATTTGCCCGCAATTTGACGACGATCTTCATTCGTCACGTTGGCGTATGAAAACGGATTGGAGGATCACAATTTTGATTTCAGCAGAGTAATCGGTAGTCATTTCTGTACATCTTGTATAAATTTGGTGAGATTCGGTCCAGTGACCCCGGAGTAAGACATAACAAGTTGTATAGTCGGCGTCGAAATTTTTCCTGTGGTGATCTCAGGTACGTTCAGTAGGTGGGGGCTGCTAGGCAAGGCAGCGATCACTAAGTAAGCGTGTTTCTTTAATATTCGCTAGGGGGCGACACTACGTGTTTGATGGAGTTCACTTTGTCACGCTCTTCTAGTTGTTGTTGTTGTTGCTACTCTACCCCGGGAGGGGTGCAAAGTATTGTGATGAGTATGTCTGTTTGTTTGTTTGTCTGTCTGTCTGTCTGTTTGCCAATTTCTTAAAAACCACACGGCCGAACTTCATCAAATTTTTTACACATGTTGCCTGTGGCTTGGTCCTAACGGCATTGTGATACGTTAAATACTTCCGGTTTTACAGATAATGTCATGTTTTTATACCATGGAGCTAGCGAGCCAAAATCAAGCACGATGTTTTATTTTGAAGACGTTCGCCAGGTGGCGGTACCAGTTGGATGTCAGACAATTACAGTGTTTGATGGAGTTCACTAGAGTGTGGTACATAGGTGAAGTCTGCTATCTATGATTTTCTTGTTGAAAGTTAACGGCTTACAAACTCAACAACAGTTCCATCTAGACCTAAGGTCACTTAAAACACTCTTGACATTGCCAGTCAAACGCAACAATCGTCGTGCTGTGTTCTACTGCCATGATTATCATATCTAAGTATTGTATGTTATTTTATTACTATTTATTAATTTAGCACGCTCAGCAAACTTGCCGACCGGGCTATATATTTTACCTTCCGTAATTTCTTTCTTTTTTAAATGCACACAAATTATCTCAGGACCGACTGGACCGATGTTAGCGATCTTTGCACCAAAGTGATAAGTATGTGTTTGAATATGGCCGATCTGAACCTCTTTTTTGATTCCTCAAGGGACGTTGCCATGGCAACCAATTTTATGGCAAAATTTAGGTATTATGCGTTCATTCGGCACAGCAGCGTTTGAAAACGGCTTGCAATATCGCAATTCTGATTCAAAAATATTCAATGGCAATAGATTAGCTACATTCTGTGCAAAAATGATGAAAATTGGTCCAGTAATCCCAGAGATTACGAGGGTAATAAATGCACCTTTTTGGATGAGACGCCAAAAATCGGCCTATCTCACCGAATATACTGGACCGATCTTCATCAACGTTTCAGCGTTGGTGGACGTATGTATGGGGATTACAAAACCTACATAAGTTTAGCGGTAGTCCATGGGACGTCGCTATAGTAACCGATTAATTCTGGGGGCTTTTTGCAGACATCAAAATTGACTGATTGAATCACTCTTTGCTCTCGCATTACGAAATAGAATTCAACATCGCCTTGCTGATACGCGCATTAATAGTTCCACTAATTGTGCTACATCGTGTGAAAAGATGGTGAAAATCAGTCCAGTAGTTTTTGAGTTAAATAGGGGTAGAAAGTGAAAATTGTGCTGCAGCTCGGCCGAAATTTCACGATTTTCGTTCATTTGGCATACTGGCGTTCTGATAAGGATTGGAATATCACAATTTTGATCTTAGCTGGTTAATTCGCAATCATTTCTGTACATTGTGTAAAATTTTCGTAGTATTTAGTTCAGTGACCTCAGAGTTTAAGACATAAGAATTTATATGGCCATTTTACGATGCTTTGTTTAGCTTCGTCCGACGTGTTCACTTTTTGCTCTGACTTTCCAAAACGGAATGCCATATCGTCAAGTAAATGCACACGTTAATAGCGTCAATAAGCCTGTACATTGCATAAAAAGTTGGTGAATATCAGTTAAGTAGTTTTTGAGTTAAACTGGAGTAAAAAGTCAAAATTGCGCTGCCATTTGGCCATAATTATACGATCGTTGTTATTTGTCACGCTGGTGTTCCTAAGTGGATTGAAAAAAATGCAATTTTGATTTCAGCATAGTAATGGGCAATCAATTCTGTACATCTTATAGAAATTTGTTGAGATTCGGTTCAGTCATCCCGGTTAAGACAAGAAATTGTATACAGTCAACGTCAAAAATTTTTCAGGTACGTTCAGTAGGGGGCGGGGCTGCTAGGCAGGGCGGTGATAAGTAAGTGTGTTTTATTAGTATTCGTTAGAGGGCGACACTACGGCGTCGAGCGGGCTATACGCTAGGTTTTGCCACGCATTTCTAGTTTTTCTATTGAAATCTAGTAGTTGTCACAACTTGCTATTGAAACAATAAACTTATTGCTGCTGAGCCGATAATCACGTTTTTGTTCCTACGTATAGACCACCAGGTATACTTTCACATACACTCTGTTATTATTTTGAAACAACATCTAGCTTTTGCTGTAAATGTTATAATTGTTACGTCGCGCACACGATACACAAACTCGTGAAAATGCAGGCTGAGTAGTCACTGGTCACTCACTGCTACGATACTGACCTCTTGCGGCGGCACACCGAACGACACAGTTCTTAGATCGACACGTACGAACTGGTCGGTGCAAGGAATGACGAAAAATAAACCTGCAAACAAGCAAAACAGCTAACCAAATTATTATATATAGTTACTAGTGTAGGATTGGCCAGCCGGCATCCGCCCTCCTACCTAGTAAAAATTTACAAACTTTTAACGTATTCTAACACGATATAGGCTAACTTAAAATTATCCGACCGTCTGCGACCCCTTAGAAATCCAAAAATTCCTCCCCGGGGGCGGAGAAATTAAACTAAAAACTTAAAAACTCAAAACATTAAGTAAAATACCCGGTCTGCACTTCCCTAAATCTTATGGTAAATTTTGGAAATTCTTCCTACGGCGGATGGCCGCCAGAAATTTGGGAAGATCAAATTCCTATTTGCAAACTCTGACACAGTCTAAAATACGGACTTGAAATCGAAATTTAAATTAGCTATTCGTTGCCACGCTATAACCTCGCCAATGCTATAACTCCTATACCTAGTTAACTTCCGGTTTCACATGATGGGCAAGGCCCATCAACCATACTTACCTGAGAAGGAATCGGCCCAGAAGAACATGAGTTCTTGATCATCGAACTTCCTCCCATTTATTCCTATGGAAAATCTGGCCAGCGATTTCTGACGACGTGCACGCGACGGTGTCTGCGACGACACTGACGGCGTGACAAATTTTGGCCCTATTCGCGTAATGCAAAAATCACCCATGCAAATTTAATCCATCTCCTCAATGTAAAATTTCAGAAATTTCATCCTCGTAGAACTGTTCAATTTCCGGTTTGAACGATCTTTACTCTGGGATTTTGGAAGAGGTCGACCCACGCTAAATTTGGGAGAAAGCGACCCAGAGGAACCAAAGTTATGAGGATATGAAATTTTAGCATACCGCTAATGCTAAAAATCCCTATTAAAACTATTTGAGCAGCAAAACTTTATTCGCCTATAATTCAGTTATTCTAGATCATAGAGCAAATTTGGGCGAAATTTGAGATCATTATTTTACCCCAAAGTTCCTCCCCCTAAACTTCTCACGTAACTTTCCAAATTTGGTGGGTTAGTAGTCCTAGTCGAGGACTCCTATACTGGCCTTTTAGGGTTTCCCCAGATTTACGGTTGGGGAGCTATATGCCTCCAAAGTTGGGAAAAATTCACTGGCTGTTTATATCGCACTCGCCGACGCTTGGCGTTCATGCTGTGGCAAAATTTTCGAAGTCCTGAGTTTGGGAAAAAGTTCCAGAGGGAAGTACCCGTATTTTTGGAGATACTCTCAAAATACAGTGTAGAATAAGTCGATGGAAGCTTGTACGCAAAATAGCTCTATTTGTGCAACCGTTTTGATATAAAACCGGTGTGTGACAGACAGACAGACAGACGGACACTCGACGACAGCTAATACCCGCGCTAGCATAGCGTCGCGCGGGTAAAAACCACAGGATATAGAGACACAGTTAATTTTGAACGTAAATTCTTACTGCACCGGCTATCATTTGCTGTATATTAGTGGTCGTCGGTCGTTAACGGAAAGGACTGAAATGGCTTCCTTCCCGAACTGCCATCGGCGTGAGTGTGTTGCTTCGCAGCTATCGCGGTGCCAGAAGCCATTTCAGTCCTTTCCGTTAACGACCTACGACCACAGCAAATGATAACTGCCAGATTGATTGTTTAAAACGCTTCTAAACAGTCGGCAATGACGTAATACACGTTTGGCATTCGATAGTTGTGGTAATTCATTTGAACGTCGATCGACATGGCATTAAGTATACTGGCCTGGTCCTCTGACGAGGCGAAGAGCTCGTCCCAGTCGAAATATGATGGCGCGTTCATACTCCTGTACAATCTACACACAGCCATGTCACAACATTACTGACTACAGTCAATACTACTAATCAATCAACGGGCGACCGCCGACAGCGCTGTCCATGAAACGACAACAATTAACACAAGCACATTGCAGTTCGTAAACATGTAGCGGTGCTGATCAATACAGTCCTGCTAGTACTGTACGTGCATGGGAACAGGCAATACCGGGTTTTCATCGCGTATTAGCAGCACAGTGCTGATATACGCGTACAACTACAGCGATTCTCTTGCTCGTCTGTCCGTTCGTCCATCCGTAAAACGCTGGTATTGTGTTGCAAGTCTCAGTTGCCACTGAGGGACCCGCGCGACGCGCTGCATCACGCTCATCGGTGGTACACGAAGCTCACTGTGATAAACTGGCAACAGTCGTCGGTCGAAGTTCAGAGTTTCGAACGAAGTCGGTCTACCCTTGACAGTTGGATGGGGCATACCGTGCAGCCTTCTAGCGAATTAGACAGACAGACGGATCGCAGAATTGCTTTATACTCCCACAGTCCTACAATAAGACGGAAGCATAATGATTAAGCCAGCCCGGGCTGCCTGCCCGGTGGGATATGTTCTGCTGCGGCTGTTTTTCTCTTTCTTTTTAATGGTCCCATTAGGGATCAATTATCTCAGAATGTACCAGACCGATCTTTACCAAATTTTCAGGACTGGTAGAATTATGGATGAAGACGAAAGATCTGACCTTCGTACACCGATCGCTCAAAAGAGTTCGCTATGGTAACAATATCGGCGAAATTAATCTACCACACCTTTATTCATCTCACTTGCATTCCGAAACGAACTGGAGTATATCGCAACGCCGATGGATGCATTAACGGTAGGCCTAACGATGATCCCTCTATACATTTGGTAAAAATTTGGTAAGCTTAGGTCCAGAACCCCCGAAGATTAAAAGCTAGAGTGTTTTCCGAGGACCGAATTGATAAAAATTGCCCCAATTACCTCAAAATTCACTAGACCGATATTCACCAAATTTTCGGAATTGGTGGGAATATTGGTGAGAATGATAAATCTAACATTCGTTTTGTGATCGCTCAAGGGACGTTTTCATGGTGATCATACCCACCTTCATTCTTTGCTCTGGTGTTCCACATTGAATTGGGAGTATCGCAACGCGTATGGGGCGCGTTAACAGTGACGATGATCTCTCTGTATCGTGTGGAAATTAGGTGAGATTCAGTTCAGTAACTCTGTTGATTTCAAGGCTAAAGCATAAAAATTCTGCGACGAGTCAGAAAATTTAAAAATGCTGAACGTCTAGACCCAGTAGGCCTAGTTTGATCAAGTGCAGCACTGGCCACAGGCAAAATTATGCCACTGTATATGGACAACCTCATATACCAAAACTAAATAGCGCAGCAAAGCCTAGCGTGTAGCCCGCCCGCCCAACATGTCTGAAACAGCTGAATTTAATTTCGGTATATACAGCTTTTCATAGCCATAGCCGTATGACGTCAATCAAAGCACGACCGCAGTGTGCCAAAGTCGACAGTGTCGGATGATGACAGATTCAAACATTTATAGTGTGTTGAGTAAAATGATTTTCTAGCGTTTACGTACGTCACTAAGTACTGGCCCACATTTCCTTTGATACAGGCGCAGCAGCAGACAATGTTTAATTGTGTGACTGTTCTGTCTCGACTCTCGATTGACTTAACTAGGTCAGGGAAACGTATCGCCCAGAATAAGTTCAAGGTAAGTAAGTAAACAAGTCATGTAAATGTACGGAACTGTAAAAAAATATGAATATATCATTGAACAGAGATTTCAGCATACGGTAACTTAATCTAGGTCACAAGATGGCTAGCACACAACGCACCTTCAAGCTGAGACAGATGGCAACTGGAAATGTGATGGCAATAAGAAAGATGGAAAATATCAGCAGGAAGATGCCGAGACAGTTCTGTCCACGCTTTGACTGTTCCCGTAGAACAGCGTCGGACGATGGACCTACATCAGTAATCACAACAAATAACTGCACTTAACGGCTGCTCGAAAAATTATATCGCTTCATCGCAGGCGGCGCAGTTGCGCCAGCCCTGTGTTAACAGCCATTGGCTTAGTCTATGGGAACCCTGTATATTTGACCC
>Ga0209782_1002381_pt1 | contig 10454 bp, 11 predicted proteins | sample WorMetmaBAHAMAS1_FD_187390 | JGI IMG/M metagenome (GOLD analysis project Ga0209782, IMG submission 187390) | Marine gutless worms symbiont microbial communities from Max Planck institute for Marine Microbiology, Germany - Inanidrilus... | ecosystem: Host-associated > Annelida > Digestive system...
TCAACCGACGCTCATTGCCTGGTAATTATAATTGGTAGGCAGTGCAATAGGCCTATGGTCGATTTTTACCGTGCGATGCTATGCTAAGCACGGTACATGCCGTCGTCGTGTGTCTGTCTGTCCGTCTGTCCGTCCGTCTGCAAATAATGCCACACGATAGGCCTGGGACTCTAGTTTTTAAATGGGATGTTTTGTAAGTTGCAGAATTTCTACTGACAAGCGCGTCGTGCAGTCCCTCTGCCATAGCAGAGCCTCTTGTACCTTTCTCGCGTGTAGTCTCCGACAAAGAATTTAGAATGTTAACTTGTGGATGACAGAATAGAGGAAGAAAAATGGATTGATAGCAACAGTGTACACAAAACTAAAGAAAATAAAAAAATAAGACAAAGATTAATCTAACTACAAAGATTAACAATTAAAGAATTAACAGCTTGAACGTAGTCACAAAATAACCTAATGGAAAATTTAACTTACTTACAGTTTGAACAGTAAAGGTTTACAATAGAAAATTATTCATAAAAGGTATATGTTACACAGAATATAAGTTGACAAGAATGAAAAAGGACAGCACCAGAGTCTTCATGTTTGATGTCAAATTGTAAGAAACATTGTAAAGCTTTCAATCGCGGCAACATACGACAGCGAACAATGACCTACAAATGTCACAAACAAACACTGCTGTCAGTTAATACTGTGAAAATAAGACCACACCCATCAACAAGTAGAAAGATGTTCTGAACTAGCAGCATAAATAGCAGGAAAAAAGAAAGAAAAAACCTTTCGAGCAGCTTGCTGAAAATGCATTAAAACTGCATGTCTTGACAACCACACATCGTTGACATATGGGTCAAAGTTAGCGGTTAACAGTGCAACCTGGCAAAACGTAACATATAAACAATAATATACAATATGTCTGTGTCTGTCTGTTGCGCCAAAACAAATAAACTTAGGATCGTTAAAACAACGTAGGCCTATAGTTTTCTGACACCAAAAATCATGGTAAAATTCTGATGGAATCACCCCAAATGCAAGTGCCAAATGCAAGTGAGGTGGAATAAAATCAGCAATTTTGGACAAATAACTTGCCATATGTTAAAAATGTATAAGATGAATACATAGTTTCTATTAAAGATGAATACAAAGTTGTATGCTCTCTGTTGAAAGGTGACATTGCCAATAATTTTGAATGACCTTTAACCGTCCAAAACTACCATGTAGTTTACATTTTGCATTGCCTTTCATATCTCTCTGATCTTCCGCTCCCAGACCATGTATATAACTGTTTGTTGACTATTTCAGTGACCGTGCACACACAACCATATATCAAGGACAATCGTCCGACCTACTTAAGATAACGGCCAGCATTACACAGGGGTCAGGATTAGGGTCTGCAGCCTTTGTCATCACTGTTGGAGACTTGCAGCTTCTCACCACTGGTAATCAGCTCTGTAAATATGCAGATGATAGTTACCTCATTATACCCCCAGATAACAGTAATGCCCAACTTGTTGAATTAATGAATATTGAGACATGGGCTCAGGCTAACAACATGACACTTAATCGCTCCGAATCTGCTGAAATCATTTTTACAAATCATAGGCGATGGCAACAGGTTGACCAACCTCCACCTTTAACGGACATTGCCCGCATCTCATCCATTAAGATCTTTGGTGTTACGGTCTCTAATCGTCTGTCACTCAGTCAGCATGTTCAGAATGTCGTGATGTCGTGTGCACAGACTGTGCATGCTTTGCAAATACAGCATAGTCATGGTGTGATGAACACCACACTGCAGAGTTTTCAAGTTGGTGGTTGTTGCTAAACTTGTCTACGGCAGCCGATAGACACCGTCTCGAGGCAATCATCTGCCTAGAAGGCACTCTGGCTTCTGTTCAAAGGATCAGCCGTCAGGCAAAGAACTGATCGATGACGCTGACGATTCAATGTTCAACCAGCTCATAAACAATGTTAACCATGTATTACATCACCTTATGCCCTCCCCAACGTAACACTTGCTATGATTTGCGATTTCGACACCACGATCATTTAGGCCTACTTATACACAAACCTAATAGTATAGCAGAATCTGATTTTATTATTTGTGTGTTGTTTAAAGACTCATATTGACTTCTATTTTCATTTTACTGTTTCAACTGTTTACTTGCATTTTGTCAAATTCTAACAAACATGTTACATGTCATGCTATCTTCCTAACCAGTGGAGGCAGACTTCAAAGTTGATACATAACTTGATCATAGCTAGATGCAGCTTAAATCATCCCTCAAATTTTAAGGCCCTCAGTCATATTCTGAAATGGCGGAAGCTAAGTTCATCAAATTCTGTACACAAAAAGGCTGTATCAAGTGTTAGCATTAGGATGACATATTACCCCAAAAGGTAAATGGTTATATTCATGTGACTCACTTTAAATTTTTAGGCCCCTAAAACAAACGCTCCCTCAATTTGATTTTCCAAAGACATTACACATTCTCTGAAGATTTGTACAGGCTGTCACTATTTCAGCAGCCTACAGTATACCGGTGGCTTTTCCACAATAGACTGGCTTGTCTAACTGACTGACAGATAACAGAGGTACTGACCAGTACTATACGACCCACAAACACCAGAACATTCCATACGAACCATATAACGGTTCCATGCTTGTGATCTGTGATAAAAGAGTTTATAGTTTGTACAGTGTTTGTGCCAGGGTAATATTGCTCGCCATAGATTATTATGCAACATATGTGGAAAATTGTCCAGTGGTACCTGTACTGGTAAGGAGGTCGCGGGACCTAATGTAAATTTTGGTGCTGCAATCATATTTCTGGATCGATTAAAAATATAGTTTTCAAACTGTACACATGTAAGCAATACAGGCTGTGCATCTTAAGATGAACTAACGTCTAGGGGGCGTGGTCAATATCACGTGACCCTTTTTACCACGTGACGCTATGCTAAGCGCGGTATATGCCGTCGTCATGTGTCTGTGTGTCTGCCACACTCCGGTATTGTATCAAAACGGCTAAATGTAGGATCACACAAATAATGCCACACAATAGTACCATGACTCTAGTTTTCTGATGCCAAAGATCTGGAGAAATTCGAACGGGATCACCCCCTACAGGGGCGACAAATAAAGCTGGGCGGGGTTAAAATTGGTCACTTTCTACAAAAAACGCGCTATGACTCGAAAACGGTACAAGATAGACGTATAGTTTCTATTAAAGTCAAATAGGAAGTCATATGCGCTCTATCAAATAACGATGTTTCCGATGACCTTGGGTGACCCCTAACCTCCCAAACCACCCAAATTTTTGCATTTTTCGTCGCCTTTCATATCTTCGTAGTGAGTAAACATAGCGACTTTATAATTGGTGTACAGGTTGATCATAGATAGTCCCAGCCGATGGATGACAAACCATCCGTTAAGGGGCGTGGTTACGTCACGTGACACGTTTTAAATTTTGGGTGCCCCATCCATATCTCAAGAATGGCTAAAGCTACAGCTCTCAAATTTTGTACAAAGGGAGCCTATATTAAGACTTGCCAAAAGAATGACAAATCACCCTAAAAGGGGCGTGGTTTTGCTCACGTGACCCACTTTTGTCTGCGCAACTGCGGACTTAGAAAAAATTTCGTTATCGCACGCTGCTAGCTGGGATCAATAAGACCGACGACGGACCACCGGACTGTTTGTCTCACCTTCGACGGTCGACGCTAAAACTGCGATAAACTGAGGCATAAGCTCCATCGGTTTGATTTGTCACTGTATTTGCTGCAAAGTTCGTTGTATAACGTACAGACAACAAATCGACCAAGTGAAGTTTGAGCATTATCGTTCAAATATGTGGTAATATCCGACATTTCTGGGTGTCTATAGCAATTTGCGTTAAACAGCGTCGCATGGTCCATCGACGTTAGCAGATATACTTGTTAAATTTTAATATTAAATTATAATATTTCATGTTACGGTTAGTCTTCAAACAATCTAAAATTACCTTACAAAACAATTGCATAAATAATACCTCGATAACTCAGCCCACTTTGTCCTTTTATTTGTGACTAAAAATGTAGAATTTGCAACTTTAATGTTAATATAAAGCAAAAAAATAGTTACAATGAAAGACTAACAGAAATGGCACAAATACCACTGATTATGCTCACTTCTGTTGTCTGAAACCACTTTAATAACTATAACTCCATAAATATAATATGTATTAATCATGATATGTTTACAGACGAAATGGAAAATGCACATTTCTTGTAATTTAAACTGTACTGTTTTTCATAATTAAAAAGAATCAAGTACACTGCAAATGCAGTAGTATATAAAATAATGTAAAATATAAACGTTGTAACTACAGGACACTGATCAAAATTGATATGCAAATAACTGCAATAGAGATGACCATGAGTGTCCCTGAAGGTCATTCACCTGCTGCATGCCTTTTAAAATGGAATAAAATGGAATATGTGCATCATGCGGATCTCTCAGAGAGATAAGTGAGTTTCTTGTACTTCATACAATTGCAATACAATATAATAACAAAAATTTGCAGCAGTTCAAGCTTAGTTTACTTTGCAGTATCTCCAACAAAACATAACTTTAAAAAAACTAAAATGAGAAATTGATGAGCACAGTTCAAGAAGTGAAACCTCGCCGGCATCTCGATGAGTCTTGGTCATCATCCGTAGACTCAATTGCCAGCTGCATGCAGTCTCCACATCCTCATCACCACGCCACTTCTGTCAACATCCAACCACAACATCTACCTAATATTCACTTTCAACACAACTCTCTGCATTACTTCTAATAAGTGAGCACATTGAATACAAGCTCCTCTCACTTACCTATAAAGTTCTCACTACTACCAAGCCTCCATATCTGCACCACCTCATCACCATCCAACCTTCCCACAGCACTCGCTCTTCATCACTTGTAACTCTCGCTTGTCCACCTACATCATCTTCTCTTCAAATAACGGATCTCCGCGGCAATCCAGCGTTTCAACGCAGTCTGCCTGTCAAACACTTTCACAATTTCCGAGTCCCCATTGTAGCCGTTACAGACACCACACACTTTGCTTAATGTCTCACACCCTGGGAATGAAGTACCAGGGTCTAAAAAATAATGATAATAATAATAATAATACAATGTACCAACCATTGTAGTAAAAAGGTTTTTTTTAATGTTGTTTATTGTTCACTTTACAAACATTGTTGCATCATTTGCTAAGTATTTCAACCCCCTCTAGTAGGCAAAAATTGGAAAAGTTATAGTGCCTCAAAACAGACTGGGATTCTTTGGCACACTCTATAATGTTCTGAAATGCTAAGCAGCCAATTAAACACTGTCTGCTGTATGCTCTATAGCTAGCAGTGGTGTGCACATATTGTCTGTTTGCAGTCAGAGTTAGATGGCAGCTGTCCTGCAATGACCAGGCAAACACATATAAACAATTATAAAACTAGAGTTTTTTACCTTGTACATTTTCCAGTCAACAATTCTATCCTCCAAGGCTTTGGCCTGCTGTTCAACCGTCGCTACATCATCACCAAGTTTCACCTGCCAGCGTAATTGGTTTTGCTTTTCTTCATTAACATTTTCTCGCACAGCCATCTGAAACTTTGTCTCCTGCTCAACATCGCACAATTTCAACACACAATTTTATTTTCTTATCAACAACATGCACCAACAAAACATTATTGCATCTCTCTACACTGTCTCAATTGTGTCAAAATTCAAATCCATTTTCATATGCACTGCAACATAAATCAACTTTGTGAGTTGCATAAACAATGAGAGAATGTTTAGTTTTTCCCACACAATGCTATGCTAGCTTGTTATTAGCTGTCTGTCTATCATAAGTCGGTGTTGTACTGAAATGGTGAAATGAAGAACTGCACAAATAAGGCGATACAATGTAGGTTTTCTAATGCCAAAAATCTTAGTGAAATTCATATTGGTCACCCTCAGTGGGAGGGATGTGAAATGAAGTTGGAGCAGGTGACAAATTATAACTGAATAATGGACAAGACGGATGCATATGACAATATAGCAGCAACACCCAATGGCTTAATGTTTGGGACCACCCAGGTGAGCTGATGTCAAAAAGGTAAAACCAATTTGGATTTACTGAAGCAAGAAACAATAGGGCACGTCAGTTATATAAGAATATCTCTGTTATTTCTGTTTCCGGTGAAAGACGGTAAGCTTAGTACAGGCGTCAATGCAACATTTGATGCATCATGTTACGGTTAGTCTTCAAACAATCTAAAATTACCTTACAAAACAATTGCATAAATAATACCTCGATAACTCAGCCCACTTTGTCCTTTTATTTGTGACTAAAAATGTAGAATTTGCAACTTTAACGCAAACCGTATTGCTCAACACCAGAAGTTCACCAAATATCGAGTAAAGCTGGATCTGGGATAAATATTCTTTATTTACTGATGGGCCCTATAATTGGCAGTGGCATCAGCTAGATCATATGCAAGTCTGCACCTCACTTCAGAAGAATAACAACCACTTAGTTTTTCTCCAGATTAGATGCTATTCCTGCCACCTAACCAACAGCATAAAAACAAAATAGATGCATAGTTCCTATTAACAATGAATAGGAAGTCAAATGGTCTTTACTAAATGATATACCTTGAGTGACCCCTAATCATCCAAATACCCCCATTTTATACATCTAGCATTAATTATAGTGTTGCTATAATGGGAGAAGATAAAAACTTGACAATTTGACTCAAAAGATGACAATAACAAGTCCTAGGATCATCAGTTTGTCAAATCAGCCATATACAGAGAATGGTAGAGCTCAAGTAACTCAGTTTTATCATAACCACTCTGGCCTTAGAAAATCCAGTCATGGCTACCATTAGCCACCATCGTTGAGTGCAATAAACAAGCAACAGTCATTGGTCCATTATTGACAACACCTAGCAACAATAATGGAATGTTAAATGTTGGCATCATTTTATTTGGGACACATTACAGTATAAACAACAATGATGAATGACAAACAAACTCCACACAGACACTGGCATATTTAAGGGGAGATTGGGCGATGCCACCCCCCCCCCCCCAAAAAAAAAAACATTTGCGATAAAATGTCATCTCAAAAGACGCCTAACAGGTCGTGGATCCAGTTGGAAACAGACAGACCTACACAAAGCTACACTAATTCTTTTCACTGCCCAGAATTTGTTATACCAAATGTTTTTTAAACAAAATGTATTGGTGTATTTTTTTGCATGTGACGCCATTAACTTAATGGTATCATGCTCCTTGCTTGCTTTTATGCAGAAATTATTTTATTGTTAAGAAAATCCACAAAAATTATTGCAAGCAGAGCTGCTCTTTTTGGCTCAGATATCAACCAAACTGCAGCCCAAACCCCACTGGGGGAGCTTACAGTGCTCCCCCAGATCCCCTGGCTGTACTTAGGGGGCCTACTTCTAAGGGAAGGAAGGAAGGGAAGGGGAGGAAAGAAAAAAATGGGAGAAGGAAGGAGGAGGGAGGGCACCTATCAAGATGATGCCCCCCAAACCAAACTCCCTAAATACCACTGCATGTAGAGCACATGTATACTGTGTGTATGCATTCAACAGCTCTTAGTAGCGATAACTAATCAGACTTATAAACATTATCAGACAGCAGCAAGTAACTGCAACAAAACTGTCCAAAGGAATAGGTCAAATCGCAAAATAAAAATCTCTATCAGACTGTTCAGTTGTCAAGAACCAAAGTCAAAAGGTAACAAAGCACAATTTCGGACACTTCTGATCATTAAACGAGCAAGCTGATAGCACCATTCGATTTGCAATTCTAGCCTCAGCCATTCTTGCAAAATATACGATCATTACTAACAGACAGAGAGATGAACCAAAACTGGTAACAAAATGCCACTTCACTGTAGCTTATGCAGCAATGCAGACTAACGAAAACTAGTACAATTATTCGCCTTCATTCAACCAGCATTATTTTTCCAAGAGAACATTTTCCAAGCTTACTCCGTGCTCCACCGTCCATGCCTAAACATCACATTTTGTGAAATAAGCATTTTTGAAAATATTGCATGATTAGGGTTTCACGGCACTTTCACATAAATGAGGCCATATTGCACCTTAAAACTGACATATTATACATATTGAAATACTTAGGCCATAATACTGCATTTTTGGAAAGCTTGTGGAGTATTTTACAGCTAGACACCTCTGATGTACATAAAGAAATAACAGTAACCTTCAGCTGTCGACTCAATGACTGATCACCATTGGTTTTATGTTGAACTGAAACAAAAATAATATTAATGCTAACTAATAGTTATTTTCACACATGCTTAAAAATAACTGCTTCCATTTAATGTGGCAATGTAAAAAAATTAATCATGCCAAAAAAGTTTTACTCAATACTATCGCTTCAACCAATTTTACAAACCATCCTCCAATTTTATGAACAGTCACTGAAACACAAGGAAAGATATTTACACTGTGTCTCAACAAACCATCCCCAAATTTACAGCTGTAATTCAAGCCGGCATCTTCAGCCCGCCTGGCATGCCTGCCTTTTATTATTATTATTATGCGTAATTTTTTAAAGTGGCCTAAATAGCAGTAGCTACCACCAGGTCCACTGGAGTGGCAATTTAGACAGTGTTATGACATAGTTTAAATAATACAGTCTTAAGTCTGCTTCGAAACAGTGACAGTGTCGGTGCAGAGGTCACGTCAGCCGGCAAGTCATTCCAGATCCGAGGAGCGGCGACTGGGAACGCGCGGCTGCCCACCGTGGAGAGCTGGAAGCGCGGGACGTGGAGTCTGCTGCCGGTGGTCGATCGGAGCGTACGTTGTCCCGGTATATCGGCTACTCGAACCAGCGGTCCCAAGTACTGAGGTGCCGTCCCATGTAGTGCTTTGTACGCGAGCACGGCGACTTTGAACTAGATGCGTTGTGGAGCCTGCAGCCAATGAAGGCTGACGAGCGCTTCTGTGATGTGGTCAGTGTATCGCAGTCCAAAGATCAGTCGTGCTGCGTGAACATTGCAGGGGCAGCACAGCTATATTCACGTTCAACTAGTCTAACGACGACTGACTAGTTATATTCAGAGACGGCTATATTTACTGGCCACTCAATTACCAGTGACTATGAGTGGCCAGTGAATATAGCCGTCTGCTGGATATACTGTATACAGCCAGCTGCCGTTAGTTGGAGTAGTTAGAAACAGGAGTCGATGGCTTAGTCATTCATTTGCCTGCGTCACCACGCCTCTTCTGGCCAGTGTGTTGTCTGTTTCTAGCAGCTGGGCCTTAATGCTAGCCCGGCCCACCAGGCAGCTGGCGGAGACGCACACAGGCCTCTAGATAAGTCATGTGGTGTCTAACTCATGCCAGCTACGTGTAGAACGTACATACAACAGCAGCAGCAGCAGCCATTCATAGCCAGTGTCAAATGAATAATCCAACTAACGACAGTGTCTGGACTTTCCAGCCATTCATATTCGGCTAGATTTTGACATTTGTTAGATTTGACTGAATAGAATATTTATTCACCATCGCTAAATGAAGATTGTTACCAATAGCACATCTTCATGTTCAGAAAGATTACCTTCTACTGAAGCAGCAGCAAGGCAACACATATTGCCTGCTCATTTGTAGATAGTCCAGTGATGCCCACTTATAACAACTGATAAAAAGCTAGAATACTGGGGATGAAAGCTAGTCAAAAGAATGTATATACCAGTGTTCATTGATGTTCTGCCAGCACCATCTGAGTTTATGGATCTCGTAAAGTGCAAATGCAAGATCGAGTCATGTTGAGCATTTTCAGCCTTGCTATGCTCTTGTGCGAAGCATAGTTTGCCATGCATACCATTGCATGGTTGCTTGCAAACATTTCTGTGGTGAATTACTTTTCAGAGTATATATGGGTAAGTACGAGTAGTTAAGACAAAGAGGCTAAGAATTGTTTTGTCAGATAAGGTTGTCTTTCGTCAAGTTTTCACATTGCATGTGCTTTTGTATACCTTTGGTTTGTTCTAGAGTTCGAACAGTCCACGAAAAAACGGATGGGACCCAGTACCTGATTTTACATCGACAATTTCGGCCGACTCAGGACCCAATTCGATTTACCGGGTGGAAGCGCCTGCCTCGCCCGCATATTTTAGTATAACCCCACTCATGCGGTCACCTGCAAACGCCGTTTAGTTTACTAAATTTAGCTAAATGTATGCTGCAAATTAGTTACTTAGCATATGGCATAACGGTATGTAAATGTTACATGCATTTGTTTTATTTATTTCAGTAAACTGAATGCTTATTATTATTAAGTTTTGTTTTGTTTGTTCATTCATGAGTGATATCTTTTCCGGAGTTACCGGTCTGCCTAAATATCAAGCATGGCTGCCAGGCCAATGTAACATAATGTAATACAGTTCACTACC
>Ga0209782_1002382_pt1 | contig 10449 bp, 7 predicted proteins | sample WorMetmaBAHAMAS1_FD_187390 | JGI IMG/M metagenome (GOLD analysis project Ga0209782, IMG submission 187390) | Marine gutless worms symbiont microbial communities from Max Planck institute for Marine Microbiology, Germany - Inanidrilus... | ecosystem: Host-associated > Annelida > Digestive system >...
CAATTAAATAGCACCAAATGGATTTATCTAACTGATGTAAGTGAGCGCTGCAGCATTGGCCTACGGCGCTTTCTTCCTTTGTTTTCACCGAGAACGTAATTAGGTCGCCGGAAGTGACGTTGCATGGGTTTGATCAATATCGGTTTCAGGAGGTTAATCGGTAATTATTTCTCCACAGCTTGTAAAAATTTGGCCAGATTCGGTTCAGTGACTGCGTCATGCATTATGGCCCCGAATTTGTATGGCCAACTTCCATATTTTACTACAGTTAGTTCAGCTATGTTTGCTAGGGAGCATACTCCGGAATTATGAAACAGTGCTATTAGGCACTACAGTGATCAGTAATTGGGCGTATTTATAAGTATTCGCTAGGGGGCGACACTACGACGCCGAGCGGGACATACGCAAGGCTTTTCCACGCATTTCTAGTTGTTTCAGTTTTTCGTACGGTAAAGACTTACTTATTTTCCGATTATTTTGAGTGCGGAGTAGTCACGGAGTTGTAGTTACCGGAATTTTGTTCGTATGATGAACGTCTCTGAGAGCTTTAATTGCGTGTATTGCTAATTTAAATGTTGTTAATATACAGAACATTCTGTTTTTACGCGAAGCATCATTTGCTGAATAAAATAGTGTGGTAGTTGAAACATGTGCGTTGTCCATGTTTGAAATTATTATCATCTCAGAAAACGAAAGTGAAAGTAGTGACTTACCAGTCAACTCGTTGCATCCTATAAATAACGGTAAAGCTGCACAGAATAGTAAATATCAGTGTGACGAGTTGTGACAAACAAGGTTGTGACGAGTTTACCGTACGTTTTTGACGGCGGTTAGTTTAGTTCTTGCCGAGGTGACATGCACTAATAGTATATTTTATTTAAATCAGGCAACAAGGCCCATAACCGCACACACACAAGCACACACAAAATTCTCCGAAGTATGAAACAGTGCTATTAGAACTGTTCAACCAAGTTGCATAAAAATAGCCCCATGTTATGCAACACCGTATTAAAACTTGGCAAACCAAGATTAAATAAAATCTGAGTAACACTGTCACACATGAGACTGACATTGGGACACGTTTCCTTTGTCTGTAATTTGACTAAATGATGCCACTGGAATATTTATTTATTGTGTAAGATAATGACAGTTATTTGATTTAGAATGGCATGTGATATTGCATTGCAGATTGTTTATGGGTGACAGTGATGAGCTTTTCGCTAGAATTATTGCAGGTTTAGAAATACCGTCGCTATCTGTTTCCAGTGAACAAAGTAAGTTGTTTTAGTACAGTGATAAATAATAACCATTATTCAGTACTTTGATGCAGAAAATATGTCATATGAAAATGTTACTGTTGCTTATTATCTTCTAAATATCACGCATTGTTAACTTTTAGAAATGCAATGATTGCAAAATGAGTTATAAGGTGTTAGTTTGCGATACCATGCAGCACTATATCAGCATTCAGCACACTAAATGTTGATTTTCTGCAGTACTGTGCTGCTACCACCAAAACATGTATATTATGCTGACTCTGTCAGCTTTTTTGCACACTGTAAATATGCCATCGGGTCTTGTTGTGGTTCCCACATTTTTATTTATGGTCAGTTTCAGCAGGTTCATGGTAAAAACTAGTTAAAAATACCATCCGTAGTTTTCTTGAGTTATGCTGTGTACAGATTTACAAATAGCAGTGTAAACAATATCCCGACCAAAATTGTCTGAAGGTAATGTTCTTGGTAATTAAGATTTAATTAATTTTATAGAACTGTTTTTGAAGGTGTTTCAATGGCTGCTTCTGCTGCTGAGCAGGCCACTTACATACACGGAGCTCAGCATCACGAAGTTACTTCAGATAATCCAGAATATCAGAAGATTAAGTTGGAGCTTGAAAATGCAGGACTAACATTAAAGAGACTTGTCAAACTTACAAATACAGTGCTGACCGATAAGTTTCAGACTGAAGCTGATTACCTTGAAAGAGTGAAGGCTACGGGTAAGTGCTTAGTTTCATGTTTCGAATGTTTTCATGTTTGCTACATGTTTGCTCATATGTGCACTATGCCCCCAAAAGTTGCATTATTAATAGTCTCACTGTTATGCTGCAGTAATCTTCATTAACTGTAATAAACTTTGCATATTTTAAATTTATTTTTTTGTCAGAATATGTTGTAAATCCATCCTGTAGCTTTTGTTGTATAATCTTGCAATTTTGTCATTGTCATTTTTAGACTAACCGAGAATTGCTAATGACAAAAACTACACACAAATAAGCTTATTATGTCAATCAGTAGTCCTGTTAATGTTCATAATAAAGAATGACTTAGTCATAAGTCATATAATTTTGGCATGCTTAAGATGTTTTGGTATTTTTGGGAGTGACATTAGTGGTAATATTGATTTAAATTATTTTTATTGTCATATTAGTGCTGCTGCTGTATGCTTCTGTTGATGTTATTAGTTATTAGCTGCATAAGAAAATACACTGTCTCAATTAACGACACTGATGTTGCACACTAACTTCAACCAACATCAATTGATTTTGGTAATTTTTGGCAGAGATGTTGCTGGGAGAGTACACAATCAAAGGGTGATTTGTTATCCCACCTCTTTCAGCTAATGTCTCTGCATTACCTGGGGAAATATGAACCCCGAAAATTGTCTTTTTAGTTATGCTGTATACCGTGTCTCAAAAATGATGGTATTTTGGCTTGCTATAACTTGACAATTTTTTGGAGACAATACGGTCGCATTATTAGGTACAGTGTCACTGCTATCAGGTTGCTGCATTGTTATTCAGCCAACAATGATGTTTTTTTCAGGATTCTCACTCAACGTACACTATCTTTACCATGGGACGACAGCACCTTTTGTGCAGATTTGTGATGAAGGCTTGGATGAGAGGCTCGGTCGAAGTGGGAGATTTGGTCGAGGAATCTACTTCAGGTCGTTACTGCAACGATTCTTTGCAGTTGTAAAATTTAGAATTATCTGCTGTTTTTAATGCTTTCATAATAGATTTTTGCTAATTTCAGCACTCTCAGATAAAGCAATATAATGCAGTGCAACATGCTTATATTGTTATACACAAAGGTGGGTGCTCAGTATGATGAACTGACAATTGACATCGGTCAAACTAAAAGTGACAACATTTGTGATCGTCAGCATTGACAATATGCTGTGGCGTAAGTTGAGAGTAGAGCCAAAGTTTCAGAATGATGTCGCCTTCTTTTGGTGATGTTCAGATTCATTTTCAACACAATCTTGGATACACTGACGGCAGCTGCATGCCAAAAACAAGCTTGACCTGTTCAGCCATTTTGACAGAAGACATACTCTGGGCCATAGCAATATACCGAGTTAGAAGAAGGCGTTATTTTGAATAGTATAATAGTTGAAGAGAAAACTTCATGTATTTACAGTGCATTTTTAGTGTGTATGCAATGTTTTGAATTTGTTTTTAAAAATAATTATTTATCACACATTTTGCTTGTTAGTTTGCACCAGTTTTGCTTGATCTACTCCTTTATATTACTGATAGTTTGGTAGATAAATGGTAAAAAGTACAGAGCTATGTTACATTTTTGGTACTTTTACACTGTTGGTCTGGTGACAGAAAGGGCTGTAGAAACATACATGCACCAGTGATACTGTTTTGTAACAAATGAAAATAAATGGCTCATCAAGTTCACCCAAAAATGGTTACCGGTATTCAAATACTTCATGTTATATTAAGATTTTGATTTGTTTTTTTTTTATTTTAGTGACAATCCTCAGAAATGTTGTAAATATTCTCGTCGCCGTAAGAACGAACCATATCTGCTGCGATGTAAAGTCATCATGGGTGATGTAAAGGTGACAATCGATCTCTTAGATCATTTTGTTTGGCATTTATCCCAATAATATTTGTGTTATACTGTTTTGTGCTATTTTCATCTTTATGGATTTTTTTGTAGCAAAAGAACAGCTTTGTTTATTAGTTATAATTACATGCATCCACAGGGGTTGCAAGCTATCTCTGCATGGCTCACATGCTTTATATAGAAACTGCAAAGATTTCTGTTTGTTACAATGGTGATATTTTTATAATGGCATGTTTCGCAATCTAATGCCTTTATGTCTGCATGCCTTAGGAATATTCACCTGGAGAAGAGGATCGTGGGCTGCAGAAAGAGCCTTTGAAAACAGTGAAAGATGGCAAAAGAGTCTACTATGATTCTGTTAAGGTAGTAAGTTTTAATTTAATAAATTCATTGCTGTTTTTGTCATTATTTTCTATATAGTTTGATATTATTGGTTGGTGACATGATAGGCATTTAGCCTGTAAAAACATGCTCCATGAGCCTTTGAGATTTTCTCACGTGACACAGCCTGACCTAGAGTAGTTTAGACCCAGTTGAACCAGTGAACAGCTGTTCTTGTCGTTACAGAATAAAATAGTAAAAACAGTACCAGCTGGATTTGCACATATCATCATATTCAGACATAATTATTTATTCCACGTTTCATCAAAATCCTTTGTAAAGCAAGAGGGACAGGTTAAATTTTGTCCTTTCCATTAGTTTGTTGCTGGCTTTCACAACTGTTTATACTGCTATACAATCTATGATACATACCACATTTTTCGAATATGTCATGTTATATAGATTCAGTCCTTGCAACTGACTATGTGCATGTCATGAATGTTAATATCGAATTGAAATGAAGGGACTGATTTTGTTTTTTAAAACAGAACAGTTCACGTTTATACGAGGATATTGCGTGTGTTGCAGGGACAGCCTCGTGATTACAACGAGTACGTGATATACGACAAGCGTCGTGCGCTTATCGAGTATGTTGTGTTCTATTCAGCACCGTCTTGGCATTCGTCTGCGAATGGCTTCCACTCTGGGAGCAGCTCGCCCGTATCTGGTGGCAGTTCACCGACCTCGGGACGTTCCACGCCTCATTCCGACGCGGGCGCTGACGAAGTCGTGCCGGTCACCTATGAGTCGGTGAAGCGCGTGAATGCCGTACGACAACGATCAAAACCTTTGCCAACTCAGTCAGGTAGACGGGATAGTCTGTGCGTCTACAGCCCAGCGAAAGCAGGGTTTTGTGGTCCATCGTATGTGCGCCAACAGTTTCAGCGAAGAAGAAGAATAGGTGGATTGCACATCTTGCAGTGCGGTGTGCATGTTTGGCTGGGTCAAAGGTCACAGATCTCCAGCATCAATAGTTACTGCATAGAACAGACCCATATGATGACAACAGCGAACAGAAGTGCAACAGTCGACTTGGCGACACTCAAATCTCTCGAGTTTCATATACTTATAGACGTAAATGTGTATCCAGTTTACTTTTTAGTAATGCTGCTGACTTTCATTTTTTGCTTCTGATCCCGTAGCCTACTCGTAGTCATGAACACTGCTGGTTACACAGGCTCACTGGATAGCCATTACCTTTGACCCTTTGCAGTGTATACGTACATGTGGCTCATTGACTGATGATGACAGAAGTACTAATGTTACTGGTCCCACGTGCTGAACAGTTTGCCATCATTCTTGCGACAGGACTTCAGCTGCAGACAGTTAAAGCAGCTACTGAAAATATTTCTGTTTAGAAGTTAGTTGAGGGGTCATAAATGGCCTGTTGCCATTGACAAAGCCAGTTGCTGTTAAGTGTTAATACAGGGCGCCTGTGATACTGTTGCACCCCTGCATGCCAGTTGTTAACGACATTCATATACATATGCTGTGCTGGTATAACAGGCAGTGATGGCCAAACTGCATCTGCAGCAGCTGCTGTCACGACAACCGTATCTTCGGCAACTGCATCTGTAACAAGTTCGTCTTCAGCAATTATAGATCCCAGAATATTGTCGTCTGAGATCTATGCTTCACCGCAGACTGCTGCTCTGAGATATTTGGTGATTGATATTTCTTATGTTTTCAACCTATGAAATTTCTAATAGTGATACGTCTTTAGAAACTTTATATAACCAACTGTTTTTTAACTTTAACTGCTGCAGCTTCTGTGATTCCCTTTTTGTGACTTGTGCTTTTTTTCTAGTTGTGATGCTAGTTGTAATAGTGATGAAAGATTATATAATACAGACTTCAGCAGTGGTAATTTTAACAGGATAATGAATAGCTGTTGTAACGTAGTTGTTGTTATTGCAGTAAATACTTAAACTCTTTAATATTTGGCACAATGTGTGGTATTTTAGATTGACATGAAAGGTAAATTGCCTCCTGATCAGCTGGATATATTGACAAGAGAATATCATCGGACATACGGATCTCTAGCTGCAAATGCTGGTGATTATCGGATCTAACCTAAAATAGATTTATGAAATGTCACTGCTGTAAAACAAATAACAGGCACCAGATGACTGACCTATCCTAGGTGCCCATCTGTAGGCCTGACTAAAACAAGTCAGTTTCAAGTTTAATTTGAAAGTTTATTGGTGTTAACAATTCTAGTTTAGCCTGCTGAGTATGCCTGATGCATGGACTACATAATCTACTGGTGTTATTTTCTTTCTTTTTTTTGCTTTTTGTACAGCATTATGAGCGATACGGCATAACACAGCATCGCACGGGTCTGTCTGTGTTAGCTTAGACTTATCTAGTTTTATATTTTTATTAGGTAATGTGTTCCACATCGTTGGTGCTGCAGAGTACAGACATGACTCAAAATAATTGTAGAAGTTCATGTCTTGTTTAATGGCTGACTTTTAATAGAGTTCTAGCAGGCTGGTAGCCAGTCAAAAAGGGGAGGCTGACGATATGCGTGAATATGGCATGCATGCTCCCATAGCAGCGCGTTGCTTCTAGCACAAACTGCTGTATGCTTCCTTTTGCTCCAAATTACGATTTTATTTGTGCCTATCATTGTTGTTAGGTGGTGCCAGTGCTGCTTCGTCGATTGAGCTAGATCCCGTGTCTGAGGTGATGTCGGCGCTGATGATAGAGTTCAAGGCTGTGACGCAGTGTACTGATGACGATGTGTGTCGGACGTACATTGAGCTTGGTCAGATGGACCTTAACCGTGCCGTCGATGCCTACATTCACACCATGTCTTGATGGCCACCCATTGGCCTCATAGATAATTCTTTCTGTCGTGGCATATTGAGTTAAGTTGATTTTCATGATTACAGATTTACCTGCGAGTTTTTTGTTATGTAATTAATGTCGCCATCTTTGTTGTCACTGCGGTTTTTACTAGTTTTTAGCACGACATGCTACTATGTATTATGCTACTATCTGTCCATCTGTCTGTGTAACATTAGTGGATTGTGTTCACATAGTGGAAACGGGCACATGACAAGATAGATCGATGTCTTGGCTACTGCGATGCAGAAGCCGGGATCATAGTATCCTGTGATCTCGAATTTTGCTGGAGAAAGACCATTGGTGTCATGTTTGGAACCAGTTTGTACAGAATCCTGAAGAAGTTTGACACAAGTGATTATGCATTTGGTCCCCGCACCTGCACCTCCTTGTGAAATGTCAGAACTCGTTCAACTGATCAGTCCTGTCGTTTCCCGTAAGAACTGGATGACTTTGAAAACAGCTAGTTGTTGTGTTATGTAAAAAATTTGAATTTCCAGACAAGCACTGTCACAGAAATTGTCAAAGGTTATTATCATGTTGTTGCCACACCCTTCCAGTCTTTTTATTACTCTGATCTATCGCATTATCCAGCAGTTCGGGCATTCAGATCACATCTCAACAAATCACTGATGCAGCTGACACTAATGTTATTTTTTGAGTTCTTATGAGAACTACAATAAACAATTTCTCATTATTGAAAAAATAAACCCAAAGTTATGCTCTGCAAAAGAAGACAACATACCAGTGAAAGAACCTTTTGAATTAAAATTGGTAAATTTTTGTCCGAGTTCTTCGAGAAATAATCGGGTGGGCGTTTTTGTTGGACCACAGTGTAGATTAATTTTGTAATTGGCAAAAAGGTCACTTTGCATGTTGGGTGGAACAGTTGTATTTTCTTGTAAATATTGTTTATATGGTCATACATACAATAGTATTTATTTGAATAATAATACAGTATTTGTTCATTGTTTTAAAGTACATGTACTAAGATACAGAGGTGCTGGTGGTTTTAGGTTAACACTAGCTTTTAAGCGTGCACTATTAACATAACAGTACGAGTGTTTAGAAAAAAAAACAAATTTTGTGGTGATGTATATAAATTGCATATTATAGTCATAAAAATGCTGCACAAACTAGGCACTCGATGCATTAAATCGTTATTTTCGTAGATCTTTAAGACATTTTTTGACATTATAATTGTGATAGCATTCAGCGATTTTGTTCCGTTCAGTGCTTTGACACTGTTGATGAAGTGGGCGACAGATTTTGGTTTGGCCTTTGAAAGTCTTTTGCACACTCCCCAAAGGTTCGGTTTTCGGGATGTGGCTAACGGGGAATGAATCTTTAAAAAGCCAGCCTATAGTCAGATGCAAAACTACAGTAACCGTAGCGACAGCCCGGATCGTTAAGTCGTATTCACCAGGTGGCGCCGCGGCAATATGCAGCCTATCCAATAGATGGTTCCTTGTGAGGTGCGCCCACAAGAATGAAACCGTTTGGTTTTATTATTTGTGTAGGCCTGTTTTTTTTCTTCGACCACGAGAGGGTTTCAAGGTATTGTGATTGTATATCTGTTTGTCTGTTCGCTCGCATAACTTAAAAACCACACGGCCACACTTCACCCATTTTTGTGCATGTTGCCCATTGCCGTGGCCCGGTGCTCCTGTGGTTGTGTTGTAATATAGTCTGGAGTAAAAAAAACGCAGCCAGTATGTACTTCCGGTTTTGAGGACGACGTCATATTTTCACGTAATAGCTCTATCGCACGCCACGTATATTCCTAAGAGGGGCGATACGACGATAAGCAACAACCAAGTTTCGTAACAAATTCAGACAAAAGCTCAACAATATAGACCGGCAAGTAGACTACTCATCACGTTGCGCACTATGGTGAATTAAATCTGCCATCTTAGTGCCTTGTTTTCTTTTTATTTCTATCACTTCTATCGAAAGCCGCTGGTTAATATTATTGGGGCCATAGCGGTCCCCTCTGTCACGCGTTGTCGTTGTTGTTGTGGACATCGATGCGCAGGCGGCGTGCGACAGTAGCGACACCTGGTGAATGGCAATGCTGCGGCTCGCAGTGGCGAATGGGCCCAACATTTTTCAAATGCTTCTTGTTGTTGTAAGCGGACTGACTTATGAACTACGAGCTATGAGTTCAGTTCAAGCTAGAAAACTCATCGATTGAGGATCGAGGTCCAACCGACCGCATTTCGAACTGAGACCCTAACCTTGACCTCTGACCTTGATCTTCAACCGTACGAGAGCTATGATCATGACCCATACACATGCAAAAGGTCAAGGTCAAAAGGTCAATTGGTTCCAAAGGTAGAGTGAAAACAGACCGACGACGGACGGAGACGATTGCATTACCTCCCGTGCTAACGCGGTCGATGAAACGAAATATTGTCAGTGATGTGAACGCTCCTTTATGTAGGCTTAAGCTTTTCATTGTATTGTCTATATTAGCCGATCACATCGTCATGTTTACCAGAGTTACGTACCACTACCAGCCACTGGCTGTGTTGATGCAGTAACTAACGCAGTACGTCAAAACAGATCTCGATGGCTGCAGAAATGCGATATAAACGGTATGATATGTAATTCGCAAGAACTTCAAGCTATCTAGCTACACGTATGAGCCTGTGTACTGTGGTCTCCATTCTTTTGTTTACCAGCAGTTAATAGCGCATTGGTCTAATATGAAACGTCATACAGACATCAGAAAATATTTTTTCGCATCGAGTAATTAGTCGTTGGAATGCCCTGGATAGGGAGACTGTTTTTTCATCCCACAGCATTAATGTATTCAAGAACAGGCTGAGCAAGATCAGAGATACCAGGATGGGCTACTTTATGAACTAGTTCTGATTAGCCCTAGGCCTCCCAGACGCATTGCCCTTGGAAGGCCACCCGAGGTGAGATACCGAGGTGAGTGTATTCGTGTAATATGATGAAAGATGAAGAAGTATCGCGAGTTGTATTAATGACTTGAAGGGAAAATAGAACGCACCGCAGTGAGTGAGTTCATCAAAACGTGGTTGACGTTGCTATACTTCATCGTCGAACGATACATCAGAAATGTAAAACAGCACGATCACCGGCCTGTCGATCCTTTCCTTTCGAAAGTCGTACATGGCTCGCGGTACAAGAACAGAGATCGAAAGTGAGATTTATCGAGTTGCACTCGAGAAGGGATCCGCGAGGAGGTGCTAGCTTCCAGCCAGCCGGCGCGTCAGACATAGTTGTTTGCGTCATAAAACGCGGCGCATCTAGCTGACGGACGTCGACGACCAGCGCGGCGGCTGGCTGGAAGCTAGCACCTCCTCGCGGATCCCTTCTCGAG
>Ga0209782_1002383_pt1 | contig 10446 bp, 10 predicted proteins | sample WorMetmaBAHAMAS1_FD_187390 | JGI IMG/M metagenome (GOLD analysis project Ga0209782, IMG submission 187390) | Marine gutless worms symbiont microbial communities from Max Planck institute for Marine Microbiology, Germany - Inanidrilus... | ecosystem: Host-associated > Annelida > Digestive system...
CCACTATTCTAAGAGGTGGGCAATGCTGCGGCGCTGTTGGCTGATTAGTTGTCGAGCTGACAGAGCAAAGCAACTCCGCGAGTGATCCAGTGTGATTCCGGGTGGCCGCTCGGGATCTGCATGGCGATGACAAAGTTGGTGGAGTGACCGGTCGTCGACAGCGTTCCTCGTCGCTCGCTCGTCTTGTACACCGGCGCCGTGTATGTCTCACTGGGGGGCTGCATTTCCAAACGACGACACGGCTTTATCCATATCTGTCCACCACCAGTCACCGACGTAGCAATAAGATACGACATGATGTGAAACAGTGCGCTCAGTGATCAAGAAACAGAAAAAACTAGAAACCAAGTGCAGTCCTACCGACATGCATACCCACGCCGGCAGTGCATTTGATAAAAACCCACTGCATGACCATTTGAGCTTTTGATCTCAGGGTCAAAGCATACTGAGCAAATGCCATGTCTACCAAGTTTGCTCTCTGTAGCTCAAGCCTTTTTCCTTTTCGAGCACGGATACTGAGACAAACAGACAGATAGACATGCACACACAGTCACAAACAGTACGTGGTAACCAAGCAATGGCAGAAAAACTGCAAATGACTCAAGGAAGCCACAGACCACAGGCATTGGATCGTAGAGAACTTTTGGCAGACTTTCACTCAGCTGACGAATGTTTCGGTCCCAGCGAGCTCCATCGACAAACAATCCACGAATATAGGCTCCTACACCAGCAATACATACAACAGTTACACTGTTACAGAAATACATATCAACAGTCTGGATGAGATTTCTAACAAGACGAACATGCCCACATTCTGCAGACAATGCTGACATAGGCATTACAGACCTTTTCATAATACTAATACATGTTAATGATTAGGCTGCTGAAAGTGGGAACATACCGTCACTGGGTGGATCTGAATATTCTCTGTCCTCGAGTACTTCGTAGTCAAAGCCAAGAAGGTCAATGGGGATTGTGTATTTGCGTGCATAGTTCTGCTGAACTCCAGTGAGAAAAGCCTGCGTGAAGTAGAAGCCGGAGAGCCAGAATACACTCGGAGCACCATTCTCGAGCCAGTCCTGTCACAGCAACCAACCATAATACTCCACTGAAAATTCCTTGTCACAAATTAATAACAGTTTTTAACATACCAGCAACAGCGAAGTAGTATTCATTGCAGTAAAATATTACTTACAACAAGAAGCCCAGCTGCTGTAGAAATACAGTGCAGCATTCTGTATAATTTCGAAATTGTACTAGGTTAACTCTTGAAAAATATCGCACGGGGCAACACAGTATGACACAACAGATAAAAAAATTACAAAGTATAACATACAATCACACTAACCTACAACAGCAAAGTTGTTAAAATTTCCACAATATATTCACTACGATATAATTACGGCCTATCATATCCGGCCATTGCCAGCTTCCTTCAGTAATTTCAAGAACATTTCAGAATTCTCTAAAAACATAAGCATCGTCTTCCATCATCCAGTATTTTTTTACCGATCATCCATGTATTTATCGTCAACTGGAATGAGCCACACCAGCCTCTGCTCCCCAGCTACAGCATCACCATATTGTGGCTGGCACCCATTTGCTGACCTGCTGTAAGGTAGGAGCCCAGTTGGCCTGGGTGGTCGCTGGTTACATACCAAGGTGGTTTGCACCCCTAGGCCGTCACCTTCTCAGTACTAACAGGGCCCAATGTGGAGTAACCACACTGATCTGCCCAATGCAACAATGGTCAAATACTGTTAATAACATCACGCATTTACTCTGATCAACAACTTGCAAAAAATGTATAAAATAGTTCAAGTTTATCAGTGAGGTTACATGAAATACAGAAGCGATGCCCTTATTTTTGAGAGAGAACAGCTAAAATGACCTTGAACTAATTCAAGGTCATTGACAATGGTGTTGTTTAATAGGCCACACATCCTACGTATCATACTGTTCAAATTACAGTACATACTCTAATGTCAGCAAGTAATTCAACTTCATAGAATAACACTGCAGATAAAACAACCTGAAGGAAATTAAGTCTTGCTAGAAAATCGTTGACATAGCTTCCGAGAGGTTTTAGTGACGGATAGGACTTTCTCATCCAGATTTCAGGAATTCTTCCCTTCAATATACTCAGCACGACATCCTCCAGTTCAGTGGACATAACAACTTCTCCCTGAACAGACACAGTGTAAATATCACATCATGGATATCAGGGCCCGTACACAGTGGGACATATGTACACATATAGGTCAATCCCATAGAGAAAATCTGTGCTGTTTTGACAACGCAATACTGTAGGCTGATGATAACAAAGACCTTGATGGCTTTCTGAACACTGATTAGGCTCGTTCGAACGGTGCTCAGCAGGCGATTAAATCGAACCATCTCCTGGACGAGCACAGTGTTCATGCTCTGCGTGTATGACGTCGGGTATTTCCGCAGTGCAAGTTCCGTATCAAAGTCGACGGGCAGCTTGGCGATGATGTCACTGGAGATCTCGTCGGCCGCATCGCTGGTTGACTTGCCACTTGCTGACGATGCTTTAGCCTGCACAGCACAGACTCGCGGTAGAAGATCAATCAGATCTCTTGCCACCAACATGTGCTATACGTGAAACGCTGCATTATAGATCAATAGCTTGTGTTAACAAAGTGCCATACAAATCGCTGTTGGTTTACTTACTTACTTTCATGTATGGGAACAATCTGTCAGTATACATACGCCAACATGTCTTAACGTTGGACAGTTTCTTCTGATAACTAAAGACGTGTTTTATAGTTCGAGCACCAGTGCCTAGTGACTCTGTTTTTAGGCACCGGGTATAAATTATCTAACTTACTGATTTACTTAGACAGAGATTGCTCGGTAGTCTAGTGATAGGCCAGTGTTGGCTAACAATCTTAGACATGTTGTTCACACCCATGTGCCTCGATCACCAAGCAGTTTATTTTGGAGCCAGTGTAAAAGCTGGGGAGGTAACAGCAGGTTGTGGAAGTGGTGGTGTGGTCTACCATCAATAATGCCAGACACAAGCCCACTGCTGGCTCAAAGCCATGGAAATTGAGACGAACACCACACCCTGGCATCGCATAGTCTGCATGTGCAGCTGTAGTGGATACTGACCAGTGGATACTTTACTGAATTTTTGTTAGCACAACATTCTGCTATCTAGCATATGAAGTCTGTCCATCTGTCTGTAACATTGGTGGATTGTGATCACATAGTGCAACAAAAACTTGAAATGCGCACATGAGAGAAGTGGACGGCGACTTGGCTACGTGCACGCGGAAACTGACTCGAATTGTTGTGATCTCGAAATCTATGACGGATGATTAGCAGGGAATGGAAAACTGTGGAGTTCTGCACTTCAGCAACGTAATCTCAGAAACAATGCAAGCTATGTGCTAGATCAATGTAGAACACTTTGGTGAACTGAATGGTAACATCAGCAGGCACTGGTAGTCAATCACAACTGGATGTGCCTGAAATCACATTTGGAACCTGTCAAAATCGGCTCTTCATGGATGTAAGCAGGAGTGGCTGCTGTGATTAGTGGTGAGTTGAGTTATAAGTATGTAAATTTTTAAGCCTCGCATGTCACACTATCTCATATCTTGACGAAATGCTAGAAAGTCTGGCTATGAGCTATGAGCTAACAGACCTGCATTACACGTGGCAGTAAGTGAGATGTTACATGTAATGACAATATATTGTGCAACTCAATGTCAGAAAAACTAACCAAACTTCAAAATAATTTTAATGTTATAATTACTAAGTGGCAGTAATTTACCACTCAGTAATGTAGCAGTTAATGTTTCTACTAAATAGCAATGCAAATTGTTTGTTGTCAAACGGTCAATCAAACAGACACCAAACCTGTGTGAGTAGAATACTGTTGAACAGCTGCTGTGTTTCACATTGATCCTTCATTATGTCGGCGTTGGCATTCATGCCAAATATGTTTGGATGTGAATTGAAAGGAAGCTGCCTGATGTACTCCAGGTATGATTCATACTGCAAATGCAACAACAGTCCAGTCAGTCTAGGATAGGACTTCATTAGGAACAATTAACAAGATAACAGAAACATATGTGAATATACTACAAATCAACAAACGATTCTACACAGACATATCTACATACAAATGTTTATGACCATTCTACAAACTTCAACATGTTAGCTGGTCTGAACTCCTAGTTAAAAACTGGAGACAAAAGTTTTTCTGACCACATGTGCATTCAGAATAGGGGGGGGATCACTAGGGTTATATATTAACAGTGTTATCTACAGACATAATGAAATTAAAATGCAGCAATCAGCAAAACGATAGTTTGATTAAACAGATAATTGGAAACACCATTCAATTGCTAATGATTATAAGCAGAAACTATTAAAAACCGTTCAATGTGGAACTGTGTTTATAATTTTAAAGTAATATAAAAAGTATAATAAACGGTATTGTTGGATCATAAAGCAGCATACGTTGCCATCTGGTGGTGTGTAGTAGATGCCACTCTCATCAAAATCATATTTCTCCATGTCGACAATATCAGGACAGTAGAACTTCTTGAGGATAGTTATGAGAGTCCGTCTATCCCAGTCGTCAGTAACTCGACCGCCATAGTTGCACTCACCCGTCAAATATGTCACAGCATCGTACTGGACATCCTAAATCAACCATATCTGAGTTTATTAATAATAATAATAATAATAATAATAACAATAATAATAAGTACCAGTTGGCCAAAAAATAATAATAATGATATTGGTATTAAATTTAAACAGACAAAATCATGTGATAGCAGCATTACCACCACCACTGACATCTCTGTTGGGTGAACTGCATTAGCTGGTCTGGTTTCCTTTTAATTTTTCTTCCAATTGTTCCCTACAAGAACCTCCGGGATAAGTAGTAAAACTTTTAATGGACTGGACATCACCAAACTAACAGTGTCAAAGCACTGGAAAAACACAACCACGGAAAGTCACCACTGGCTTTATCCTATCTTGTAAGAAAAGGGACATAGCTCCTTTTTTGCCTGGGCTGGCTGTACAAAGCCAGTACCTCTGCTATTATTGAAAACTATAGCACTAGAAATTAGAAGAATGCATATCCAAGGTGGCCATCATGACTGTCAACCAGCTGGTAAAGTTTCAGATAAGGTCTATGGGCATAATTTTTTGTTGCCAGCCACATTTTCCCTTTGGTAGATGACATGAACATCAATTGCTGCTGGGACATTCCGAATTTTAGTTTATAAACTTGCCAATGTCAGCAGTTAGGTCACAAATGCCATTACAGTTGGCAATTTGATGTAGCAGTAGCATCGTTTTTCACATGAAAAAAGTTAATCTATATTGAGCCCGGTTAGTACTGGGACGGGTAACCATACCATCTTTGGGCAGGTATACCACCTTGGCATGTAACCAAGCCAACTAGGTCAACACAGCCATGCATCCCTCTGGGGTTGTGAAATTGAGTATCAGCTTTAAATGGGTGGGATAAAGGCAGGAATGTCACTGTCAGATCTGTCGAGTGGCAGATAACTCTGTGTGATCCTATATGGCACGTTGAGTTTCAGCAGCAGTTAGGATAATTGCAAACTGCTATACACATTTACCTTTGTTTACAGTTCATCAGAATTCTATATTAGTTGGCAATTTAATTACAAGAGAAGAATATCCGTTCAAAAATAAAGATAGGTTGCCAACATCGTATTCATTCAGAAACATGGCCAGCTGCTGCACAGAAATTCTGAGGTCTGTCTCGTTGAATTCGTACGGTATATTCCAACCGAGTGGACCGAACTTGCATCTTTCTTGGATCAATGCATGAAAGAAGCACAGACCAAATAGCATCCTCTTCCATGCTCTCTGAACATCCAAGTATAAGCAAATGTTTAATTGTTTTTGGAGGCAACTTATAATTATAGTAAACACAAAACTGTCTGATACAAAAAATGACAAATTCAAATTATTTCTGTGAAACACCAAGCACAAACGAAATAACAGGAAACTAACATACGTACTGTCTCAATTTAGTAAAAGCCGCATGCAGGTCCTGAGGCTGTAGAAAATGCCCAATCCATTTTTGGGCCCGATGCCATCCTATATAATCAAATGTGGTGTTACTTTTTTAAATATACCTGTGTATCTTTTAGTTTATTGGTGCATGTCTCTTTCATTAAGTTTAGTTCATCGAGTACCATGCTTAGTGACAGCCTACAACTACTTCTGTGTCACGTAAGACGTGACACATTAACTTGAAGAAATAATCAACTTCAGCATCTTGTCAGGATGTTCTAACATCGTGCAGGATGCAGCGAATGATGAGAAAGGTATTGTGACCTAAACCTGATGAAACATCTTTAGCAAAATGAAGCATACAAACAAGCATACTTCATTCTTCACTGACAAGAAGAATTCCATGTTGGAAATTGGAGCGGTCATGTATGAACGGAGGATGTTGAAGCGAAGCCCTTTTGGAGGCTCATTGGTCATTTTAATTCCATTCTGTAGGACAGACACTGGAAACGAAGTTGACGGATAACTAGTCAGCCACAGTCGGAAGTCTGGGTGAACATAATCAATGCTAAACTCCTGCAAACAGATCAATTGCAGTTATGAGCATGCGTGCCCTTGTAATAACTTTGCTATGTTATGGCGTGTTAGAAACAGTTGTGGTATTATTATTATTATTACTGTTATTATGATTCACACTCAATAATGCAAGCAGAAAACATATTCAGTTCAGTTCAGTTCAGTTTGAAAATTTGATGTCTGCACATTCTTATAATCGATGACCATCAACAGTGCACCTGATCATAGGCTCTACAGAAGTAAAATGTCTTCAATTCTCGGCAGAAAGAGTTCAGTGATGGGTCCATGTTGTGGATTACAGTTGTGAGCCCGTTCACATGACTGGTCCCTTGGCAGCAAAACTGCATTAGCCTGATGTCTTGGTGTATGTTTGTGGTACAACAACGTCACCGTAAACTGCAGAACTGGGATGATGATGATGGCATGAATCGTCGGTCACCAACGTCAACACATCACTTAGATATTCCGATTACATATTGTATAAAAATAACCCATTTGCACATTACACCATATCCTCTATGTAACAACATACACATATTTTATTTTTGAATATCTGAATCCTATAAATTTTATTATTTGTAGCACTGAAGTGAATATGTTCAAATGTTCAAAAGGGCATGTGGAGACTCAAATAATCGCCAAAAAACCTGTTAACTATCGAAGTATTCAAACTTATTGAAAACTGAACGTAACTTGTCAAACACAGCATATGTTACATATAAGTTTGTTCTAGCAAATGCATTTCTTAAATTTATATGTTCACTAAAGTCAAACTGCATACCTGCAAAGTGTCAGTTAGTAAATACCTGCACGTGCAAATGAGACATTTGCACGTTCACTATCACTTTTAAAAATGAACCCGAGGCAAAGCAATATTTGTAACAATAAGTAACCTCGCAGATCTTTTCCAGTGTCGGCATCCACGATGGTGCCAGATGACAGTTCTGCAGCATCACCCATGAGCCATCTCTCATGCCGTGCTCTATCATCTTCATTGCTATTGGTCCCTGGCCTTGACCAAGCGACAGCGAGTCAAACTTCTTTCCCCCGTAACCCTGACAGGAAATCACACAGAAACCAGTGCACTTAACTATTTTTATGGGTGCTAAAATTACTGTACAATTATTTTCCATGTGGTTTCATGCACAACTGTTGCATGCAACAACCTGCAATACAACTGCACATATGCATCAAATGAGACCCGCCAAATTCGTAACTATTGGCACTGGGATGAAATATGTAAAGCCAAGATACCTGGTCATCGGCAAACTTGAGAAGTGCGGTTGTTGGATTGGCTCCAGGTGACAAGATAAAGATCAACGGTGACAGACAGCTGCTGTCACTGAAGGAACGTGACAGATCGAACGGCGGTGGTTCTACAAACTGCTTCCCAATCTTCTCCATCACAAATTCCACAACCGCTGGGATAACTTTGTCTGGTCGTATTGCTCGCAGTACAAGCAGCCGCTGGAACTGGCCGAGATGTTTTTCGAACTCTTCAGGCAACTGTGCACGATGTGGTTCCTTCATCGCATCAACACGTCACTAAAGTACTGCGTCTTAATTGCACATGGCAACACTACGTAGCATAGATTAAAACTGACAAACGAACAAAGTATGATGTATAATGTTATATCAGGGAAACACTGCAGAAAGAACAGACTTATAACAACACAGCACCGTTTGCTTACCAAAAACTAATGACCAGCGGCACTTCCCGATCATCACAACTAATTGTAACAAGAAGCATTTGAAAAATGTTGGGCCCATTCGCCACTGCGAGCCGCCGCACGCCGCATTGCCATTCACCAGGTGTCGCTACTGTCGCACGCCGCCACTGTTGCACGCCGCCTGCGCATCGATGTCCACGACAACAACGACAACGACAACAACGACAATGCGTGACAGAGGGGACTGCTACGGCCCCACAGAATGGCCCCAAAAATTTACCTAAGTAGCCGACTATCTAAGGTAAGTCTGGTGCTGGCCAAATGATGGATGGACTGTTACAGTACAACATCTGCAGAGTGCTGAGATCATCACATCATTGGTGACCAACAAACCACTTCTGCAGTGAAGAACCAAGCCCAATGTGTTGCAATACGTGGCCAACCCAACTGACAAGTACTCATGTGGGAAATGGCAACATATCAGCAGATGGCCATAGACCAAGCTGGAGAGTGGTCTGCAGCAGCATCACTTTGCTAACAATATAGCTGTTCAATGGCTGCAAAAACATATGGCACTTAAACACATATGACAACAACAACGACAACAACACAATGAAAAAGTTTTACATGCTGCATAATTATGGTCCCCGCTCTACTATAGGGGCATAAATCTATGCTGCATCTGCCTGTCTGTCCGTCAGCCCCATTCGCTAGGTGGCTGCACGGTATACCTGTATCCAACTAGCATCAGCAGGGGACATATCACTTCATCATGGAGACAGATGGACGTAATTTTTATATGTTTGCTACAATTGTAACAAGATTTGGCCTTGTTACAAAAATGTCAACCATATAAAAATTAAGTCCATCTGTTTTCACTCTAACTTTAAACAACAAAAATCTACACACCACACTGTCATAAAAAGCTTTCCACTCTTCTGCATACTTCTTGAACGTTTTGCGGATGTCTCCAAAGATTGGGATATTTTCCAGACGGCAGATTTCGTCCCATGACCGATCTGGCAGCCAGGCCATGGTATTGTGATGTGGATTATCAAGTCTGACTCCACCAGTCAGCAAGAAACGCCATTCTTCTTCATTTACTTCCTTATTGTGTTTCAGAATATTCACGCACAGAAAGAATGAGAACAAGAGCTGCATACACAACACACGTTTGTGTATCTCGTTACAGACATCCACATAACGCATGCAACATAATAATAAGTATTTACACACTGTCTTTAAAAATAAGACAGCTTTTTCTCATCTTACATAGCTCATAAAATAATAAATCAATAAATATTTCAGACAAAACTAGAAAACTGTCCTCGCTTGAGGATCGAGGTCTCACTGACTGTGTTTCAACTGAAACCCTAACCCTAACCTTGACCTCTCACCTTGACCTTCAAGTCATTGAGAGCTATGGTCATGCCCCATACACACGCAACAGGTCAAGGTCAAGGTCACTTGGTTTAAAAGTTCAAGTAGAAACAGACGGATGGATGCGATTGCATTACCTCCCATGCAGTCGGTAATAATGGATGTTGATTCTATTCATCTAAATACCTTTTGTGAATTAATTACATATTCTCTGTCAGCAGCAACACAGCAACTGATGAAGACATATAGTTTATTAACAACTGTGAATATGTAACAGTTAGGGAACAAAATGCTTTCTGAAGATGTTTTCCAACAACGAGCTAATTTTTTTTATGGACTAAAGACATTGTACCAGTGTAAATTCTTTGACTTAGTCATTCATTATTAATTATTATTATTTTCACAAACACTACCATTTTGTAGTCATTATACAGATCAAACTGTGGTCATTGGCATCCATGGTTAAAACTGAATGACTTTGTTAGAACGAACTGCTCTGCTACCACTATCTAGCAGATTCGCATTTGGGAGAAGATGCTCGAGTTCTTTTCATCGGTGTCGCTTACACTGTCTCCGTACCATATCATTCACTCACATGGGCAGAGATAAATGTTTTGCCTTGGTACAGCCAAGTGTAGGATATGGGTAGGGCGCGTAAGTTATATAAGCATATATCTATGTTATTTCTGTTTCCGGTGAAAGACGGTAAGCTTAGTACAGGCGTCATTGCAATATTTAATGCATCATGTTACGGTTAGTCTTCAACAATCTAAAATTACCTTAC
>Ga0209782_1002384_pt1 | contig 10446 bp, 7 predicted proteins | sample WorMetmaBAHAMAS1_FD_187390 | JGI IMG/M metagenome (GOLD analysis project Ga0209782, IMG submission 187390) | Marine gutless worms symbiont microbial communities from Max Planck institute for Marine Microbiology, Germany - Inanidrilus... | ecosystem: Host-associated > Annelida > Digestive system >...
CAGTAAACAGTACATAATACATATAATAGTAAATAAGCTTGTACAAAAAGGCTGACAATAAAATGCAAACACCCATCAGAACAGCTTCTATTCTCAATAAAGTTACAAATAACAATTGCAAAATGTTGTAACAAATGAAATAAATGAAACATGTATAGATGTATAAGTAATTCATTAGTTCAACAGATATCATGCTTCGAGTTAGACCATCAACAGGACACATGATACCTTCTGTGGAACCATCTGAGGAATGCGATTATCGGCATTATCGTTCCATGAATGACCAGTGTCCTTGAGTCGACCTACATCCAGCTGACCAGCCTGCGGCGACTTCTGTCCAGAAACAGTCCCATACTTGCACTATTTTCATAATGCAGCACTGAAACTGCAAACTGGGCGGCATTTAGCCTTCAAAATCCTGTTGAAATTCCTGACAGTTAACTTTTGACTTCTGGGGATTCAGGTCAACATGGGTACATAAAAATAGATAACTCTCCACAAAACCAGTTTTGTTGACAAAATGCAACATGAATTGCCATTACATCAAGAGTGTTCTGCAAAAAAAATATCCATTACATATTAAGCACCAAGATCTTAACTTCAACCACACTAAAATTAAAATTTATTGACAAGTACAATCCTTGTAAATTCATTTAAGAACACTACAAAGTGGCCACTTGTTACAAATTATAAATGCAAATTTAGATAAGATCTACTATATTACTCACATAATTTCTATCAAATATTTTATAACTACCGTGCAATCGTGCAATGGCCACAATACTATCTGGAGCTTGCCACCGGAGATACACAGAGATAAAATAATTAATAGCGACCTAGCACATAAGTGAAATCAACAAAACATTTGTTTCTCCTAGATTCAGTATTTCTGTTATTATTAGCTGATCATGGTTACATGGTTATCTATGGATTGTGTATGTGTGTGTGTGTGTGGCTGTAAAGTTGGTATGTTGTAGCTAAACCCATAAATGGATAGACTAAAGTTAGTTTCTTGTTGGAGGGCTGACATCTCCACTAATGAAAAGAAAACAACCATAAAAAAGGATGAAAATTCCAACCTACTTCATACATTTGTTTCCTATTACATGATTGAGATAATTGTGTTTATGCTATTGTCTTTCCAGCATTTGCTGAGCTGTGGTAATTTGACTGTCGACCAACTATGACGATTAACCATTCATAGCAAAACACAACGCAACACAAAACACTGAGTCCACCTTAGACAGGTCTCGGTGGCGGCCTTGTGACTGTTTCTGCAATGCGCTTAATTGCCGCTTCAAGTTTGCAGTCTCATCTGTCCAATTCACATCAAAGCACATGCACAGACAAACTAGCTATCGCCTGCAGCATAGTAAGCAGTGCCTGAAAAAAATTGGTAATTTAGCATGATCACAAAATTTTATTTGTAACACTGGCCCTATATATTATTATTCAGTCCAGCCATGTACTTCCTCCTTTTTGTCTGTTTTCCAGGTGAATCTAGGTTAGCCAGTTACTCCACCAGTTGTTTTCTTTTTCCATTCGTTTTACAAGAACTTCTGAAAATTAACATCACAGAATTTTGCATGCCATTTCTCACACCAAACGAACAGTGTCACAGCACCATCTTGCAAGTGGGCTTGTCGTGGTCCTCACGCAGATTAAAATGAGTCCTTACAGTAAATGCTTCACAACAGAGGCTGCAGACGAATCTCAGATAATCTCTGCTCTTGCATTGCATGCAGCAACATGTAGAAAGTAACCTCGAAGTACAGCGATCTCGTTATCACTTTCCTGCTTGGCTCGTCTGAGCTGCGCCCGTTCGTCCTCGTGCTGTGCATCGAGGTCTTCGTGTCTTCGCAATTCTCGCTCCATGTTGTCGTGATTTTGCTGCAAGATGCACAGCAGGCAGCTTAAGAGCACAGGCACGACCAATGTGATGCACGTTGGTGTTTTTTCACTACTTACTTAACTACATCTTTCCCCAATCTGTTTTCTCCACTTTATGGAATCCCATTTCCCCAATATCACTGTGTATTCATTCAGTCTCTTTCATGGATTTAGTGGTCAATTTTATTGATACAATGAAAAAGACAAAAAAAACACGAGGTCATTAGTATGCAACAATGACTGTATGTGTAAGTGATACAAACGCATTTAGCAAACATTCAGAAAGAATAAAATGTACAACGATGCAAATAATTCTTACTACAGTGTAACTGCTGAAATATTTAAACAACAGCAGCAAAGATGCAAACAATGAGAATGCAAACAAGCAATACAGTAGAATGACAATGCCACAAATTGCTGCACCATTATTTCAGACAAAAATACTGTCTGCGAACGCAAGGCACGCTGACCTTCGTCTGCTTCAGCTCTTCATTCATCTTTACATACCGCTCGGTCAAATCTTTCTGCATATCACAAATAAAATACACACAGTATGACTATTACACTCAAGTTGACTTCTGTCTAACCAGCTGTTTTCTAAAATCACATTAACAGGTGGAGCAAGGTTTTCACTGGCTGAATAGCCTTCCTGACCTAATAATGATGGACTAAATGCAGGTGTGAAATATGCCGGTTCTGACAACACAATTGGCTTCCTTGGCTTTTCTGTCAATTTTTAGTACAGTATCTTTCAATATCACATAAAGTCACATACACACATACAGGCAAGCCATTGCAAGCCTTTTCAAATAAAGTTTTTTCATAGAGTTATGCATATTTAATAAGATTTTAACTAATATAATGTGTAGTACAGTAACTTCAATTAATTTAGCACCAGTAGGCAAATTCATACCAGACAATTAGTTGAAATCATGTTTATTATTACTTGCAATTTCATCATGAATAAATAAAAGGTTTTTATAACTGGTGAGTAATAATTCTGTTTAAAATGTAAGCTCTCACTACCATACTAACCAAATACTGGCTGGGAAGAGCATCTCTGAAATGAGATGAAATGTCAAGTAAGATGCAAATTCTTAATTAGCTGAATCAATCAATTAACTAAAATGTGAGCAGTGACAACTTTCTGAAACATCGGAATAGTTTTTTTCAGTGAATATTATGTGAATGCAATGTCACTAATCCACACGTAATGTCATAACAATAACAACAGTTATGATGACAACTGCGCATATAACGATTTTACATAATTGTCATAATTCTATTTCTAGGTCATCTGTGATGGTCATAATTACATGTAACAACCTGAATAACACAGCTCGCATTAATGGACGAACTAGTGCCAACTATAAAAAATTACCTTATCTTGCTTACAACGTGTATCTTGGTCAGATTTCAAACGCAACAAATCTACAACAAACATGTTCTGGACTGCATGATATAAAAACGTAATATTGGATTTACACTTGAACTAGCACTTCTCACAACTGACTTAATTTTTAACACCTTCTAAACACACCCTATATCACATGGCATTATATATAATTTAACTTACAGACAACACAAGATAGTGTCAATTCTGTAGAGAAACTGTGCTTAAAGCATATACATACAAACTTTTTAGTAATTTGTCTCATAAATTAAAAATCATTAAATGAAAACATTCAACAAGTGAAACAAAAATAATGCAACCTTCTTTAGTATCTTCAAATTTCTTACGGTCAGTTTCTATGGCAGACTGCAACTTGGCCTTCTCTTCATTTGCAGCTGACGACAAAGTTAACCAACCAAATCAGCAGCATTATATTGTAATCATTACACAATCTTTAAACTTCATGCATATATTATTTGTTAACTGTTCTGATGACATTCACAACTCTTAACACAACCTAGATACACATAATTTACACAAATAAAACAACCACTTACTGTACATAACGTAATACTTATGTCATGCCACATATAATCATAATTCAATTAATTCAATTAGTTCGAAGTAAATTCCTGGATAACCAAATAATTAAGTTCCTGTATCTGATAAGTTTGTGGTGTGATGTGCAGGTCACACCAGGGTCGGGTGAGTCATTCTTGGCTTGGACAATGCCCCACCGGCACCATTAAAACATCCACATTTTTGCACCGCGTTTCACCCACTGTCACATCTGCACCCCGCAGGCCTGCATTTTACCATTTGCCTCGGCCAGTGGGGCCAGTGGAGTATTATACTACACCGTTTCTAGTGGGTCTCACTAAAGCCGACCATATGACCACACAACGACCGCACTGTCTGGAACATAGGACCATGATAATTTCGACCGCCGAGCGCATTATTAAGACCGCATACACCGACCGCACAGACAGTGCGATCATGTTGTATGCAGTTAACTGTCCGTATATGCGTAATGCATCTCCAAAAAACAGATCAACATTTAATGAAATTTAAGAAAAGTAAAAAAAATAAAATGGGCTAGAATGTAGAACAGCAGCCAGCGGTTATAGGCCTAGTAGGGGTAGCGTTAATTGTGTCTTATAATTACGGAGAGTGGAGTGTGTAAAACAGTAAGGTAACATTTACATGCATGTAAAATAACGAACTACTGCAATTGTCTTAAGTACCGGCTAGTATTCTACATGTGTCCCATAAACTGTGTACTGGTGAAAGTATATCGTGTAAAGGTTGATTAAATACAAAAGAAACGAAGTAATGGAAAATGTGTTTTATACACAACGATCGAGATGCGTGGATCATTGCGTGCAGCGTCTTTCAGACTGTGCGGTCGGCTTTTAGTGAGACCGGTTTCTAGTCTGACTGCAATATAACGAGACCAAAATGTACCGAAAAGCTGTGTAGACAAGTTGTCATTTTCAATCTTTGATCTCTTGAGGTTTTCATCACTTCGCCGTACTGCTGACTTTAGTTCGTTGTACGAATAAAATCCATACACGAAAATAACACCTACAGCTACAAAAGCCAACACCTGGGGAGTGCCTTTCCTGGTCATATCTGCTACGCCAAAACGTACGATTACATCCGAGTAAAATAACACAACTATCCGGCACTATATCGATGTATTATCGCCTGCACAGTGAAAATGCACGACAACAAAGTTCAATTTATTGCACCATTTTGTTTAAAATAAAATAACTCAATACAACAAACTCCAAAGACTATTAACTACGTGATAGAATATTTATCATCATTGACAACGCGTCACTAGTGATGCACTTAGCGATGCATTCCAGGAACACCGGAAAAGTAAGTAACTCGAGTAATCCATTAAGACAGAGAGGGTTCAGCAACAATAGTGACATTCGCGTCAACAGTGACAAATGTGGGCATGGTTCTGAACAACCTCTTGTCTACTATAGAGTCTTTCACCGCAGTTTACCGGTTATTCTTTTATCAGTTGCGTGTGGTGAGTCGGTCTCTGACGACGGACGTTCTACAATCCCTCATCCAGGCTGTCTACTACCATCTGGCAACTCGCTGGGATAGCTATAGAGTCAGACGAAACAACTACAGGCTGTTCAGAGCGCCACAGCTGAGCTGGTGTCTGGGAATCAAACTCATTGTGACCATGCGCCATGCCACTATTGCGCGATCTTCATTGGTGGCCAGTTGGACAGCAAGTTATCTTCAAAACCGCTGTCGTCGTTTGGAAGTGTATACACGACATTGCTCCAGTTCACCTGCAAGAGCTGTGCACTCAGATGGCCAGCATCGGTGGTCGCCCGCCAGCCTCGTAGGTACGGTCTGCGTCCTCTGGCTGGCTGTATCCAAGGTACCGTCTGTTGTTATACAACGGAACTTTTTGCTTAAAATGGACCGGGAGTGTGAGTGTGAAACAGTCTGCCAACACCACTGCGAGACACTAGCATGTCACTCACTACACACATAAGCGGCGTCTGAAAACTCACTTACTTACTTACTTGCAGCAGGATGAACACTATTCGGCGCTGTTGCGGAATTTTCTCAACGCCATTTTCTCGACTTTGGCGCCGTTATATATAACACTCTTGACTTACTTACTTACCTACTTGCTAATGGTTAAGCCCAATTAAGCCAGCATACGATGATATGATTTATATCTATCTCAGTGGATACGACGTCGGCCAAATGGCGAGCTCAGTAAACAACTAGTCTGCCAGCACCTTTAATCGGCTAGATCAGTATTAGCCGGCAGTTACGTTTTCATAGATTTTATACAATAGGGCCTATTGAGTTAGTTCAACTTTATATGTTTTAGCTTATTGTGTATGAATGTATTAGTGTGCAGGTGTATGTGTATGTATGTTTTAAGGGCAACTATTAGTGATGAAATCTTGCTATATGTATGTGTTACTACCATCTAGATTTATCCTGAGCAAATAAATGATTGATTGATTGATTGATTGACCCTGCAACGCTGTTTTCCAGGATTTTTCCATAGTGGTAGTTAAGTCAACTTAACTCGATTTTTCCGGACCATGATGTTCAGTTCAATTCAGTTCAGTGCTAAAGTCAGTTCAGTTAGTAGTTTACAGTATGGAGGATTGTGCACTGACAAGCGAGCTGTTATCGTTGACGATCACTTGCAGTTGAGTTGCACAAGCGATTCATGTTACGTTTTGGCGGGTTCACGCCGTGTTGTGGGGCAGGTGTCGGGGTCTGCTTCCGCGTGACGTCCAGTGACCGGCGTCATGCAGTGTTGGAGAATATGTATCTTACGTTTTTTTCAGATTTCAAAAGCATGACTTTATGTTTTTTTTGGAAATGACGTTTGAAAAAGTCGAAAAAATCTTTAGCAAAAGTTTAGTCGTCAATCTGTCAAAATGAGCTCACATACTTCGCTGAAGTATTTAGTTATTTATCATAAAGTTTGCTGAATGTCTATAAAAAATGTGGCTTCAAAATTCCTGGATGTTATGGAGACTTAGGCCTATAGGCGTTTATCACACAGTTCGATCTAAGTTGCATTTCTTGTGTTGGTGACTTACCGGTACTGACTTTTGGTAATTGTGTATTAAAGGCTGAGTCATTAAAGGCCAGTGAAACTATACGTACGTTTCTAACGTTTTTTACTTTTTTTCAAAATCCAAAAAAAAATTTGGCATTTTTAGTTGTTGCACGCATTTTTTTTCGAACACTGACGTCATGTGACGACAACGTAACAGCCGAAACTATTCCTTCGATTCCAACCAAATTTTGTTCAACTATAAAGACCAACAATTACACATCGTGCAATGCGCGCCGTGAGCGAAGTCTGTTATCTACAAAATACGAATGCTTGTTTTTTCCCCTGTTTCTTGCTCTGTGCGATAGAAACCTACAGATTAGGTTAAGCTGGCTATTCGCTGCACATTAAAGATTCTCTATCGCATCATATAGCCTACGCTCCGGCGGCGCTGCTGAACCTGAACGCGTGAAATCTTGGCAACGCCACTGTCGCCTATAGAGCCTAGACGGTGTTATATCTTAATCGAAATCTGACACCGCAGCGCCGTGACGCCGGCCGGCCGTCCACTCGGCGGCCGAGTGATGTCGGTCGTACGTCCGACGACCACAATTTGTCGTCGCATTGTCGAAGAACTCATCGGAAAGTCACGACGACTGACGGCGCCGCTGGCCAGCCAGCCAGCACACCGCCGCCGCCGCCGTTGACGTCTCTGCACACATTGTGTCGGCCGGTGGCCGCCCCGGGCCGCCGGCGGTGGCCGGTCGGGCGGCGGCGGCGCCTTTGATCTCCGCCGCGCTTTCGGCGTCCGCGCCTTTGATCTGTAAGAACCTGATTGATAAATTTTACACCGCCGCGTCTTGCTCGATGCGCCCTCGGATTACGGCGCCAGTCACCGCTAAGTGCGCGAGCCTCGAGAGACGAAGAGCGGAAATGCTGCGCGGACCGCGCGGGCGCGCTGGCGGGAGGGTATCCGTGCCCTCCAGCGAGCAAGCCGTGCGTCGTCCCTGACTATTCTCAGCCGATATATCTCAAAATGTCAGTCACGTCGATTCACACGTGAACATCGATCGACGACGTTCTTTTCCGTGTGACGCTAACGCGTAGGCTGCAAAGGTATCCGTTCTCTATCTGCCTGTGTGTCCGTCTGTCTGTCTGTCTGTCTGACCGCACGCTTTTCTCTGAATTGAAGTGTTTCCAGGCTCCTTCCAATTTTTTTATGCAGTTGCTTGATGCTATGTCGTACGTCATGTGCTTCCGGTTTTGTAGACGACGTCATATTTTCCGACAATGGCGCCAGCGACGTAAAAAGTACGTATAAGCTGAAAGTGACTCACCAGGGAGCTGTACCGCTGCAGTGCGTCGGATAGTGGACACAATATTCGCGCACCTGCTGAATTCAGCCAATAGACCGGACAGACAGCGCGGCAACGCTTGGAGCAATCCTATTTCCAAGAGCAGAGCGGTCACTGAATCAGTACAGTTCATACGTTCTGTCGCTAATGACTTGAAGGTGACACCTTATCCTGATCGAGTAGTATACTTCTGTGCTCATACATTAATGTTGGGTGCGATCATCTGGCTACCGAGAACGACAGATGCGACAAACAGCGACCACCAACACCTCCCTCCGTTTCATGGTACCGGTACCACCTAAAGTCAGTCTTGAGATAAGCTAGGACTCTTGACGAACGTTCAGTGGCATATCCAGTGTATATCACCTAGGTAAAGGTACAGAGCAAACTCCGTGGGAGGCAAGTGTGTGATCAACTTGCCTAAGGTAAGGTTGTTACTAAAAGCAGAACGGTCGGGATTCGAACTCGCGACTTTAAACTACAAAAGTCAAAATTCGACGTCGCGCCGACCACTTGTGGATACTGTTACTATTTACAGTTTCCAATCCAGGTTCCACACTGCCGGAACTGGTTTTCTCATTTTTTCACTTTAAGCCAAGAAGTAACATTTTCAGATTCACCTGACCTTGAAAATGACTTTGACCTTTACGGAGATGTGATCAAGACGAAACGACATTCCAGATATCTACGTCAAAGATCATTTCCTCATACAGTCAGCCAGACTACAGCGTAAACACGCGCGTGAGGACACACAAACACAGCAGACCGATTGCAGTAAGTGGATCACATATTGGTCGGTAAAAATTCTAGTCAATCTCCTAAGAAATGCAGTTGCTTCTCGGCTAGACGCCGGTGGATACGCCACTGCGATCAGCGCCATTGGCTCGCTATAAAGCCAGCTGGAGCCGCGTGCGCCGTATCATCCAGCAGTTGTCCACGTATTCACGCACGGCCGTTACCTTGCTACACTGCTGCATACAGCGTTATCTGTAACTAGGAACGCTGACGACGTTGCGGTTGATGGCGGGAAACTGTGTCGGACGGCTGCGGAGCCTGAAGGTGACGTCACTGCTCCTCGTCGTACTGCTCGGGCGCACCTGCCGTAGCGTCGCGCCGATCGCCGACAACTCGCCGACGCGACGTCACGATCCGAGTTCCACCGACGAGCACGACCGCCACGGCGACCACCAGGCGGACCGCGAAGGAGCGGCGGAGCAGCGGCGGCGGGCCGAGCCGCGGCAGGTGCGCTGGGCGACGGCCGCGCACGACCACGTGCTCGCCGTCGACTGCCAGCTCGGCGCGTTCGCGACGCCGCGCGAGTGTTCCGACGTCCAGCGCGTCGACCGGCGACGTTGGAACGTCTACCTCGCCGACCCGCAGCTGCCGCCGTCGACGTCCGACGACCGTCGACGTCGCCGCGTCCAGCTGCGCACCGTGCTGCCGGACGGACCGCTCGGCGACCACCATCGCGTCGACGGCGTCGTCGCGCTCGACGCGTACCCGGACGCCAACTTCGGGCACCTGGTGATCGTGTTTCACGTGACCATTGCCGCGTCGGCGTCCTGGTGTCAGCGTCGAGAAGGCTTCTTCATCGGTAAACAGTCGAGTGATAACGATTGTCATCATTGAGTGTTGAACACACACCCTCACTCTCGTCACGACGATAATAGCGACCTTCCCAAACGGCATCTTTGTCGGTTCAGCCGTTTTAGCCAGAATCACGGTCGTAACCAACACACAGACGCACACATAGACAGACCACGCTGAGGGTAGACATCTGCAGCAATAGAACGCACCGCTATCTCGCGGCTGGCTCCTATTACCGCGACACATTCGTAACGTGACTTATACTGTCACGCTGGCCGCATCCTCAGCGGTAAGCGTAAAGCAACGGTCTGGCGTCTGTCTATCTGTCTATCTGTCTGTCTGTCTGTCTTTTATCTGTCACACGCTACCGCAGCATTATTGCGCGACGTGTGCGGGCTAAAGCGCTATACGACCTGTCCTGGACGTCGACGGGCGCCAAGACTAGATGAGTTCGTTGTGTGAGGGGTGCCGGGGCGAAGTTGACGCGGAAAGCGTACGTTTCCGTCCTTTTCTCGGATGGCCGGTATACACTTGTTACTGCGTTGTGATATAAGGTGACGGCGACTGCATGGTGCTGGCGGTCAAGCGGCGCTGCCGCAACGCCGTGGAGCGACGCAGTCGTCGGCGCAACTTCGACCGTCGCTGCGAGGTGAACTTGG
>Ga0209782_1002385_pt1 | contig 10444 bp, 5 predicted proteins | sample WorMetmaBAHAMAS1_FD_187390 | JGI IMG/M metagenome (GOLD analysis project Ga0209782, IMG submission 187390) | Marine gutless worms symbiont microbial communities from Max Planck institute for Marine Microbiology, Germany - Inanidrilus... | ecosystem: Host-associated > Annelida > Digestive system >...
ACGGTGCACCTTTAACAGCACTGTCAATAAAAAACATTAATAGGTTATATCAAGTATGTACAGTTACAACTAAAAACATGCAATAACATCAAGTTACAAAAAAGTCAAACTAAGTGTCCTCGATCTTTGTCTTTGTGAAGATAATCCCGAGTCACTAGATGTTCGTTGCAAGGATTTTCCAGCCAATCACTTGGCAGTGGTACTGACAGCAACCAAACTTACAACAACTGATATAAACAAAAAAAACTAACTATCCCTGTTTACTGGCATCTGTCTTGAAACAAACTGACTCGCGTCCATTCATAACAAGAACTGCTATTGCAGAGGGACTGTGCGATGCACTTGTCAATATAAATATTGTAACTATGAAACATCCAATTTGAAAAAAAACTAGCAATCGACGACTGACCTCCAAGTACACCCAAGGTCATCGCAACTGCTAGTATTAGATAGGCCATATATCACTTCCAGTGAGTGGACTGTTGTTTCAACATCTCTATCTAGCACTGTTTCCGAGATAATACCACTTTTGAATTAAGTGCATTTTATTGATAAATAAATATGAATGAATGAATGAATGAAAGTGTATCTGACTGCCTGTAACATTTTAAACCACATCACGTTTGACAATAAAGCTTAAATCACCAGCAATGTGTGCTTTCTAATTTATGTGTAAACACATCATAGTTGAAACATGCTATATTTGTATTGATTGGTATTACAAATGTTGCAAACAGGAAAAGTGACCTAAAACTCAAAGTCACTGGCAATCATGCCATTTGATAGGCCATATATGATTTCCTATTAGTCTTCAGCATTTCCACTCTATCTTAAAAATGAAAATCCTGACTTTACCTGACCATATCTGGAATTTTTCCCCCGACTGTCCCTAAACACAAAATTATTCTATGACATATTTTACATACAACAACAGCATGGACTTAACCACACAGGCAACAGTCAAACTTCCAGTGAAAATGTAACAATCATAATACAACTGCTGAAAAACATGGATGATACATAAAACTTTCCCTGATCACCAGCAAAATTCCCTGAATTTCCAGGTCAGTAGAAACCATGGTCTTCAATTGTAACTATGTCTCTATCTTGCACTGTTCCTGAGATATTTTCCAAAATATAAAGACGTCATGTGGCCGTGACCACTCCCACATAAGGGACAATTTGTCATCCCAGTATACAAAATCTGAAGTTTCTAGCTTTAGCCATTCCAGAGATATTTTAGTATGACTAATAATTCATAAGGGTAGCATGACCATAACCACGCCCATTTTTTCGTGGGTGGGGCAATTTTTCATCCAGTTGGTAAGACTTAATTAATATAGCCTACATGTATACAAAAGTTGACAACTCTAGCTTCAGCCATTCCCGAGATAAGAATGGGGCCCCAAAAATTTATAATGGGTCATATGACATAACAACCCCCCTTTCAGTGGCAGTTTGTCATTCTAGGCTGGCAACTGCTCCAATCATACTGCGTAACAAATTTAAATTCGAAGTCGCTATGTTCACCCACTGTGTAGATATGAAAGGCAATGCAAAATGTAGAAACTTGGGTATTACTTTACACATCTTGGCACCCCTTGTGGTTGGAAAAGTATTCATCTACTGCAGGTGCCAGGCAAGCAAACTACATGCAGTGCACTCATCCAGAGGTATGTTACAAGGGCAGCCACATGCCCCCCCCCCATTAAAAGCACCACTTCCCACTGAGGGATCTGGACCCACCATATAATAAAAGGTTACTTGACCACATGAGTCTGCCCCAAAATAGTATCTTGTTCAGCCATTTTTGCACAGCTCACCCATGTGCCCAATACAGATCATGCTACATGTGACGTGTAGGAAATGGATACACCAATATGAAGTATTTAAGCCACGTGGCCCAATAATTGGCCAGTTCAGCTGTCTTCAGCACTGACGTACAGCAGCCAACATCTGCTGCCCTTCACAATATGGACCCTAAATATATCAGTAAACACATACAAGCATCATGTCTCTTCTAAATTCCAGCCGACAAGACGTTACCAGTGCAATAAGCTATTTTAGTGGCACGTACATGGTTGTCACCATTTTGTATAGTTTTGGGATTTTCAACAGCTTTGTAGTAGCATGAAGCTCTGAAAAACTTTCAACCAAGAAACTCAATTACATCTGTAGTTCAGCGAAGCACAATAATTCCTCTAAACACTATATGTGCCAGGACAGTCCTGCAAAATTTTTAATACATAATTTTATCTCGTTGACGTTTATTGGAAACGGAGTAACTGATGTATCATGTATTTCTATTTAAAATACTAATTTAATATTGGTAAATATACATCAAGAATGACCGATTGCAGTTTGGCTAACTAACAGAAAAATAAACAAAATGATGCACGAAAACAATGGATGTCTATCTACAGCAAAACTGAACTGTCTTGTCCATCGTCTGATATCGACAAGCACAGACACAGTTTACAGCACATGGCACTCTGTCCCTTAATGACTCTACAATCCTGCTCAACTTTATTCTATTTTGAAGCCAAATAAATAACTGCAGAATTGCTTTCAGAAGTAAAACAATCTGCAGTTTACTACTGTAACGTTTGACACAAAAAAAACATTTGCATAAGCAATACCCTGTATTATCGGTAAAAGGATAAAACTGGAGATCCGAGGATGACAAGTTCACCACATAGATACAATAATGTGTCAAAACTGCACATCGAAACTATTGTTATTAGGCTGTTAGTAAATGAATACATTTCCGAGGAATACAGTTGCAATATTATGTAACCCTTCATGTATCTGGTGGCACAAAAAGAGAACCAATGACCCCTGTAAATCAATAATTTGTTCATCGCTCGACTCCAGGAAATTTGCCGCAAGTCATTACTTACTAAAAATGTCACATCACACCACACCTTAAGTGAAATATTTAACACCTTTTTTGACAGTGGCCAAGTGACTAATTTTCTATGCCACCCTGTATATCTAAATATCCCAGAGTGAATGGCTTGTATGAAGGGAAAGGACTAAAATCAATAACGTGAATAAAATACAAAACATCAAGCAAACACAAAAAAACACCAACTCAATATCGCTACTGCACATATCATCAGTCATTTTCAACACTACACGAAAAGATGCATAAAATATCTCCCAGACGGCTAACTCAACTAATGCATCCATCATTGCCAAGTGAAAACAGTGATACAAACATTACAAATGCATGTTTATGTTAATCTTTGCATGAAAACTGCACATTTTAACAACGAAACCTTGGTGACTTCTGGGAAAATGACACAAGAATCGCAATGTCAAACTGCTTGGTTATAAATCTTGGGTCCATGCTATATGAACAACTATATACAGCCTAGATTAATAAGAACAAAGTCCATGCAGTAACCATATATGACAGAAGGTTGGTCGTAACAATAAAGTGGATTGCTTGACTGACAGCAAATACATGTACAAGCATATCTTAACGACGTTCCAGTGAAGCCGCACATAATCAACAAGTGATCGCAACCATGAATCAACAAAACATAATTTAATGCAGTCGATAATAAAAATACACAAAACAGTGCTTATTAAACAGCAACAACCAGCAACGAACACCAATATGTGGTGCACGCATGATAAAAGCACGATAAAAGACGCTAAATATGTATATGTAATCAATTATACACATTGCTTTGATGAATAATAATTCCAGCCCTTCACCAACAATAACGGAGCCAGTAAAAACCGTCGACATCAGTTGTACCAAAGTCTTCAGTCATCGTTCATCAAAAACAAGCGTCGTTAACAGTAACGGCAACGTGATCAGAAGCGTTGAGTGCGCGTCACAGCTGCTACCGGAGCAAGTTCTGCAACAACATATCTCAGAAATTTCACCTGAGAAAATTTCCAACAAAAATGACTTCGTGATTGTAAAAGAAACCTTGGCTGACTCAGACAGGCCAACATAATGCCGTGTGTCATGGCCAACTACCCATAATCCTGTACACACAGCTGTGATCAACAGGCGATGATGGTCTTCAGTCGACTGATGATTGATAACACTCGTCCACGTTCACTACTGCTAAGTGTTGACAACAATAATCGATGACTGTCGCTTGTTTATTACACTCAGTTGTGCTGTGGCTAAATTTTCCCACCACATAACGTCTTTTAATCTTCACAAGAACAATGCCTGATCAACTGCAGTTATAATCTACACTATGCTGAAGTTCAGTCAGTCTGTTCCTTGCATTAAAATCCGACAGAAATTATCATAGTATGGACATCTTGTGAATAATGAGTAATGCTGATGCTAGAGTTATATACAGCTCATATGGTGCTAAGTAATGGGCTACTAGCCACTGAGATCGCCATAGTTTTTACAGCTCATATGGTCTTCCTGACAAATCAACGATGTCAAACTCTAAAAGAAAAAGGTCATTATCACACTGCATTATATACAGGATATGCCTAAAAAATGCTGGTCTACTTTGAAACATTATAACTTTCCAATTTTTACTTCAGCAAAATTCTAATGCATGGCATGAAACAAAATTCATATCAAAATTTGAAACCTGTAATCTTAGTCAATTTGCTGAATTAAAATCCAAGGAAACAATGCAGATAAACATCAGGAATTTTTGGCAGACTCTGTACTACTCAGAAAGCATTTAGTTACACATTATTATGAAAAAATTACTGAAAAACCCGGAAATACAAACCATGGCCTACAAAAACATCGCAACCAATCAGTGAAAGCCATTCTGAAAAGCCGGTATCAGTGTACCCTGAAACACAAAAAAACAGCAGCAGATATACATGTATTTAGCATTCATAACCATTCACTAGTACTCTTCAAATACCCAATCAGATTCATGAGCCAGCAGTCCTCAATAAACTTGAGCTAAAATTCAGATTCTAGAACAGAAATTACACAAACAAAAACAATACTCACTAGATGCAATGTACAAATGGTACAAAACTAAAATGAAAGTAAACTTAGCTTAGCAGCTGCACAAACAATGAAAAGAAGCAATCTGGCTGCAACTACTCAGAGAAATGCAGCATTTAGAGAACATTATTCTACTCTTTTATGTTTTAATCGTATCCAATCTGTTCAAGAGAATACCAGTATAAACTAAGTCTAAAAACTGGGCCAACTTTATCTCACAATTACTCCTTCACCATTTTCATCAGAAATGATTTGCACACTAATCTGTTGACAAATATCCAACTACATTTTAACTATACTGTCACCATACCTTCTGAAGTTTGAGATTTGATATTATCATAAGTTTGGCTGTGTAAAATTGCATATGCACTTATTTTCATTTCTGCTTAGCATAATTGCTGATGTAATGGTGTCACCTTTTTTATTTATTTATTCATTTATTTTTATTATCTAAATGAAAATTCACATAATAGATGAATCTAAAGAACAGATGACTGACACATTGTGTTCTACTAAAAAGTAAGACAATTGTGGTAAATGACCACTGACATAAAAGCCTGCCCACTTGCATGTATGTGTAACATTTTAACTCAGCTTTGAAGTCTGTAAAAAACTTTAACTACTGTTTACATGTTTTACTAGTTTAATTACACTAAGTTGCTTGCAATGAAAAAATTCCTTCATATATACTCTTGTTCTGTTAATAATGTTCTGTTAATAAAAGTTTTATCAGTTAAGGTAATAAGGTACTTATAATGTGACAATCATTATTAATTTAATGCCATAATAATGACTAAAACTCTACTACATTTGAGTGTTACGGCGACAATAGTTAGCCCAGTTTTTTGACGCACACTACACATATTAACGAAAGCAATATCAGTCAACTCATACATACCCCGACATTCACTGCAAAGCCAGATGGCTGAGGACTGCCAGCCTGTACGTAGCCAACTGTGGCCTCTGAGTTGGGGCTGTACAGATCACTTGGCACAGCACGACCGCCCACATTCACTGAACCTGAATCCACAACGATAATAATAATAATCACAGGATGCAACTCCGTGTGAAATCTTCGCTTGTGATCAAAAACTTGTTGGAAAAGAGTGAGTGCAAACACTCGCACATTTGAAAAGTTCAAATGTGCTCATCTCTAAAACGGGACTCGTCAACTGGAGCAACTTTTGCCAAATGCCCTTCGTAACACCACCAGCATTCAAAAATGAGTAACTAATCAGGAAATGTAACTGAGATACAAGTTTTTCGTCTAATCCACTGAGTATGGATGATGGCAGCACTGAACTAAAGCTACATAAACTACTGAGGAAGCATTTACTCAATGACGGGTTTTCAATACTTCACATATTTCGACATTTAAAATATGACCACAATGCATTTCATGGGACTGAATTCCACTGGACCCAGTTATTGAAAACTCGGGACTCGAACATATACCTAATGGCAACAGGCTAGCTAACTTACTTTTACTTAATGACCATTTGTTGTTTGCTTACTCAGGGAATGCAATCGATTACATCCACATGTCAGTGCACGATCATTTTATTAATGTCGGCACTGTGAACAGTACTTAGGAGCTGGATTCAGACTCAAAATCTGTAGACAGACTCAAAACTGGTGCTGGTCTGTTTTGACAGCTAAGTGAAACAAGATGCTCAGATAGCGTGACACACAAGCTGTTAAATGCCACTCAGTACAAAACTCCACATTTTTCCATATCCGGATCACAGGATAATACGGTCTGAGTCAGCTTCGGCATGCTGGTAGCCAAGACACCGATCTATCCCATCATGTGCCAATTTCCACTTTTTGTTGCACTATGCGATCACAGTCCTGTCTACCAACGTTACACACAGACAGACAGGCACACATGCTATATCCAAGTCATACTCCAAAACCAGCACATACCAAAATCAGATGTATGGTCGGGCAGTGACAACACATTTCTTGCGGCCGACGTCGACAAGCCGCCGCGCTGTGACAGATAGTGATCAGTCAGTAATGTTGGTGTGCTCAGTGCCAGCTGTGAGTCCGCCTGTCGTGCCATCATCGTCGCCATCACCTGATTGGCTGCCGACACCGAGCCGTACTCGGGGTAGAATGACGTGCCTAGCCTCTCAGAGTTGGCCACCGACGTCGTCGTCGGCAGAAAGCCGAAGCTTGAAAATCCTGCACCCAATACAAAACCACGTCACTCCTAGTAAAAATGCTGAAATCCTGTTCTTAACAATACCATAGTTTTCCACATTTGCCACAGTTTAGGTCACATTCTTCAAAGAAAGGTTTGCAGACATCTGGAGCCAATTTTTATCGACCACAAATATCGCGATATATGAAGGTCTTCAGAAATAAAATTGTCCGCCAAGTAAGAACCTTAACGAATGACCGATGTTGATCCTTTGGCCTTTAAACAAGTTTTAATATGTCAATAATAATATTCCTGATACCAAGTAATGATGATACAAGATCAGAAAACACAGACAGCTGATAACACTTTAGCAGTCGAAAGAAGTTGACATCAGCAAATGCCTTCAACGTGTCTCAAGTTTCATGTAAAATCGAATGTGAACTAAATCTGTGCAAAGAACAATTAACAAATGTCAGCCCGATAACATCACTATAACTAGTGAGTAACTGTAACGACACTATGATATACTTTCACTTTATCTTCTGACAATGCCACCTTTGCTGTATCTACGGCATGCCAGCACTTGCTTACACTTGGTATCCATTCGATTATGACATACATGTTTACTAATCAAAAAAAGGCAAACGTTCAATTTTCATAAATTTAGTTAATTCAATCTCAGACAACAAGTCAAAAGAGCAGCATGTCAACCATCTAATTAAATCATGTACTTATACACTGCTCACATCACCTCCATCATGGGTAGCACGTGGAGTCGCAGCTGCTGCAGCCGTCATCAGTGATGTTGGTTGACCTAGTGCCGTTACTCCAAATCCTACAAAATTTTAAATCATTAGCTTTAGCCTTTCCAGAGATATTTTAGAATGACTAAAAATTTAAAATAGGCCATGAGACGTGACCTCTCCCCCTTTCAGTGATGGTTTGTCATCCTTAGTATGGGACTTGCTATGATCAACCCGCACACCAAATCTGAAGTCTCTGAGTTCACCAACTATAAAGATATGAAATGTAATGCATTGGGGGTGGTTTGGGGGTGGTTAGGTTTTCGTTCATATGTTATATATTTGAAATTCACTTAGGTTCAATATTTAATGTGTTGTTGTATTAGCTCAAGAGTTTTTACCACATGATACTATGCTAGCGCACTATAAGCAGTCATTGTGTGACTGTCCATCTGTCACAAGCTAGTATTGTCTCAAGATGGTTAAACACAGAAGCATGCAAACAATGCCAAAGGAGAGCCCAGGGACTAACTTCTGATGACAAACATATCAGCAAACTTTGAACAAGGTGCACCAAATGCAGATGCAATATCATCGGAAAACATAACCTTAACATGGTGCATATGACTTCCTATTCAACTTCCATAGAAACTACACATCTCGTACCATTTTCAAGTTACAGTGAGTTATTGTCAAAAGCTGCCAATTTTTATCTATCCAACCTACATTTGGCATGCCCACTGGGGGTGACCTCATTCAAATTTTGCTCATATCTTTGGCATCAGAAAACTAGTAGAGTCTCTTGGCTCTCCTGCAGCACTGTTTGCATGATTCTACGTTTAACCATTTTGAGACAATAGTGGCTTGTGGCAGATAGACAGACACACGATTACAGTATATACCGTGCTAGCACAGCATTGCGTGGTAAAAAGTGTAAGCTAACATGGCAACACATAAAATATTGAACCTAAACACAGTTAAAATATATACCACAGATGAAATCCAAACCTAGCCAACAAGAAATTTAAGAACACGGTGCATATAACTGTACCCAATTCATACATAGCACAAAACAAAGCAGTTCTATCTTCCTTCTTAGCCCGACAGAAACATCAAAGCTCAGGTGCTATCTATTGGTTTTTGAAAGGGGTGTACTAGACAAACACATAGCGAATTTGCATGCTGCAAGCCTGAACTTTTCTGACAACAAAATAATTTAGGCTGATTTGATATGACGAACAGTTTTATACAGGTGTCAGCAGCAATGTACAGAATTGCTAACAAATGTAAATGCCATTTATTCTACACACAGTTTGGTGAGTTTAAATTTTCTGCATTCTTATTGCAAAAGTCCAAATACAGGACCATAAAATCTAATACATTTTTATCTCAAAGCCTAACCCTTCAAAAATTTCATTAAAAAGTAACGTATAATTTTTGGATCAACACACAGAAAACTAATATAGAACAGCATGGACAAAATAAGTATGCTTTGGAGATGTAAAAATATCATAGCTATGACACAGAACAGATTCATACCGAGTCTTTTACAAGACACTCAGCCATACTAACATAACATCAATGCAGTTCTTAGATATTTTAAACAAAAAAGCTCCTCAGATGTTGAGATAGCATGACATGCAAGCTGCTGAATGCTGCCAAGTGTGAACTCCACATTTTCCCTTACTCCATTGGTCTTCCTCAGCAGAATTCTGGATCACAGGATAATACGTTCCAGGTCGGCTTTCACACATAGGTAGGCTAGACATCGAGCTATCATGTCACGTGCCCATTTCTACTTTTTGTTGCATTATACAATTACAATCCACCAACGTTGCAGACTGATGGATGACAAGCATGTAACACCAGTGCGACACGCTATGCTATATAGCAGCATGTCGTGCTAAAAATCATTTGATTTCCAGTGTTAACAGGTCACTGCATATGCATGATAACCAAGGAACCAAAGGCCAAGTGTAGACCTGCAGCTATAAACCGACCTGGAATGTAGTAACCAGGAAGGCTCGCCAGTGGAAAGCTTCGACCACCGTACGCAGCTGCATAAGCTGTTGGGATGCTGAGAGGAACGAGACCTGGAAAACACATCCCAGCAAACTGCATGCATAAACTCCATTTAATGGACGGCTTCGTCTGATACAAATGATCACCAATGTTACCTTTCAACCAGAGCACAATCACTCAAACTTATTCTAGTGCTACAGCAACAGCACTGCAGTGGCACAAAACCTGATAAAACAGAACCCGGACTTGGGTTGACATGTCAATCCCACTTTTGCTAGAGGGTGTTCCTAAGATTAATGCAGTCTAATGGCCATTGTGGGAAAGGAGTAGGTAACAGCTGAGCTGAGCTGAGCAAGGTTTAACGTCCCACCAAACACATTATAGGTCATATTGGGGACGGGTTTTATGGGTCAAAAGACCCAACAAACAGTGTCAAAGCACTGAAGGAAGAGAAGTTCTAAGGACTAGGCTCCACCCCACTGTGCTGACAATAACACAACATATATGCAGTATGAAAAAAAAACACAAAATACACACAGATAAACACAACTAAATCTAGGCTATGCACAGTGAAAT
>Ga0209782_1002386_pt1 | contig 10444 bp, 7 predicted proteins | sample WorMetmaBAHAMAS1_FD_187390 | JGI IMG/M metagenome (GOLD analysis project Ga0209782, IMG submission 187390) | Marine gutless worms symbiont microbial communities from Max Planck institute for Marine Microbiology, Germany - Inanidrilus... | ecosystem: Host-associated > Annelida > Digestive system >...
GGAGAGGGAAGGGGCTAGGAGTACATATTGATTTCTCATCGGTTTTGCGCGAATGCCACGGGTGGTCTTGAAGGCAACTAGGGCTTCAAACTCCCCAAATCATCCCTCGTGGCCTCCCTCGCTCCTGTAAAAACCGACTCAAGACTTATACCAAGACTGGTATTGGTGTAATACTAGTAGACAATACAGTCGGACACTAAATGACTTCACTGGTTACATGCGACGGATATTTTGCCAACAGATGTTGAAATAAAATTCGGTAAACAGCTTCTTTACTATGGAATAACAGTAATAAGATTGCCAAAAGTGGGAGTGGTGGCAGACCAACTCATATCTGGTGCGCACAATCGTTCAACTGTATTTGACAGGTGGTGCCAATGTGCTAGCCCGTCAATTCCATGGGTCCACTACACTTACTGACCCAAATGGCAGCTTGATCGGTTCAGCCATTTTTGACCAATATGATGCCTGCTTCCTATACGTTGTACATTGCACCAACCCATTCCCTCCAAATTTGCCCCTTGCCATTAACCTCCATCTAATACATCAATTTCATGGCCCCAAACCGAAAACGGCATGTCGATCAAGTCAACCAATTCTCCATGTTTCACTACTACAATGTCTGTGTGACGTAACAGTACAGCGTTCGCTCGTGACCCAAAAGGTAGTGGGTTCAAATCTCGGCCGGTCAGCTTCCAGGCCTTTGGCAAGCTGCTCACACGCATGTGCCTCTGTAACCAAGCAGTATAATTAAAGTACCAGCTGGCAGGCGGTGATGCTCTTCGGCTGGGAAGGTAACTGCAGGCCTGGCAGAAAGTAATGGCATCCTACATCCGGGTGGATGGCTTAAAGTCACCTGCGGGCTGACTGCCTGTACACCGGGATCAGCTCCGGGCCCAACGCTCGGTAACGAGTACGAGAGAACTTTACTTTTACTACAATGACAGACAACAAAAGACATTGAGTAAGAGCTGCAGCGGACTTTGGCGAGAGTGGACAGAGCGTAGATGAGATGTTGGTTCTTGAGGATAGCGTTGCACAGTGTGGACACCATGATGCCAATGGCCCAGCTCGTGTAGCCCTTCAGCTTGATGATCTCGTACGCACTGTACCAACATTCCAGCACAATATTACTAATCACACATAGACAGACTGCTAGCTTTCATACCACACACCTCACTGCACCTCAAATGACCTCACATCATTTGAACTCAGTGCACTGTCAAGAGGGATACAGTTTGCTGTGGCTGCGACAGCACACTCAGTTCAGATGACTTGAAGTCCGCTGAGATGTGGTGGGGTGAGGTGAGGCAGGATTTGTGATATCAACAGAGCATTAGGCACGCTGATTTTACATGCTACAGCCATGATTCCTCTTCATACATTCATTTGAATTACACCGCTACCTACCGTGATGCACCATACTCACAGAGCTAAATTATAGAGCTAAGCAGAAACAGAACAGAACTAGAAAATACTTACTGATCACCTAAGTGCCGAACAGCCCCATCCCATAGTGAACATAGGTGAACTAAGCGTCGTAACAATTAGCGACTCTGGCCGTACAAATTTTTTTCGCCTAAAACTCCGGGGTGACTAATCCGAATCTCACCAAATTTTCACAACATGTACAGAAATGATTGCCGATTAACCTGCTGAAATCAAAATTGTGATATTCCAATAGGTTCAGAACGACAGTATGCCAAATGAACGAAAATCGTCCAATTTCGGCCGAGTCGCAGCACAATTTTCATTTTCTCCCCCACTTTAACTCAAAAACTACTGAATCGATTTTCACCATTTTTTACACGATGTAGAGCAATTAGTGGTGCTATTAATGCATGCATCCGCAGGACGATAGTGCATATCGTTTTAGAACACACGAGCAAAGAGCGAAGACGATTAATTTTGACGTCTGCAAAAATCGCCCAAAATTAATTGGTTACCATAGCAACGTCTCTTGGACTACTGTGAAACTTACGTCAGTTTCATAATCCGCATATATACATCTACCAAAGCTGAAACACTGGTAAAGACTGGTTCATTAGTTGTTCAGATATTCAGCAATATAGGCCAATTTCGGCCAAGTCGCAGCACAATTTTCATTTTCTCTCCCACTATAACACAAAAACTACTGAACCAATTTTCACTTGCTTTTCATACGATGTAGAGCAATTAGTGGAGCTATTAATGCGCGTATTCGCAAGGCGATATCCCATTCTGTTTCAGAATGACAGAGCAATAAGTGCAAAGGGTAGGTAATTTTGCCACAAAATTGGTTGCCATGGCAACGTCCCTCGAGGAATCGGAAAAACTGGACCTGATCGAGAAAATTCATGCAAATACCTTCCATTTGGTGAAAAGATCGTGAAAATCGGTCCAGTAGATACTGAGATAGCTTTGCTCATAGTAAAAAAAAGAAAAAAAGAAGAAATTAACTCAAGCAAAAAATATATAGCCCTTCCGGCAAGTTTGTCGAGCAACGGTGCATTTTAAGGCTATGGTAGGAAATCCAATGCTGCAAGTCCAACGTACGGCCACGTAAAGTGGCGCCGCTTCACACGCACTTGGTAGGTGGCTGCACCATCGATATACGGTACGGGTACCTTGCCCATGAACTGCCATCGGTGAGGAAGGCATATCATTGGTACGTAGTTCGTGTGGTGACGCGCGGCGCACCTGTTAATGACGTCCTTGTGCACCTTCTCCCAGTCCTCGGTGTCCTCAGCAGTGCCGACTTTGGGCGCGATGTCTCGCAGACGAGTTCCAGCCACGTTCACCGCACTCCACACAGCCACTACACATCACCAATCACCGTACCTCTCACTCTCAGCTCTAGTCTCTGCAGCTGCTGCAGCTCTATGATTCAGGTGCATGCAACATCATCATAGCACTACCGGATAACATCACAATCACATATAACTGATTGTTCCCTATAGGCGAAACCTCATGTAGAATCGAATACTAGGTTTATGCTAAAATATGCTTGAATAAGAACGCGAACAGAGCATAAAATATATGGCATGACAGGTAAAGATAAATTACGTAAAAACGGACATCGGTTTCAGGCAGCTGTCGACTGTCATTGCAAATCCGACATCTACACACACTCACCGACGGTCGTCATTACGATGACACACTAGACGGCCGTGTCCTATACACTCACCCACGCTGGTGGTAACCGTGGCATAGGTAGGATCATTAGTTGTGTCTCTAAGTTTGTGTGTCTCAATGCACATTAAAAGGAAAATAGCTCAACAACAAAGTTGGTAGAGACATAATCCACGATAGGCGCAACATCTAGCAGCGCGTGTCTGCATGTCAATACGACTGCACATTTAACATTACAGCTACACGTGTCTGGCTAGTGACTCTTACCGCTGCTGTCTCCGTGTTCGCCGATGATGTAGCCATGACAGCTCTGTGGCGCAATGTGCAGCCGCTCGCTGATCTGAAAGCGAAACCGACTCGAGTCGAGCATTGTGCCACTACCGATCACCTTGTGATATGGCAAACCACTCAGCTTCCACGCCACGTACGACAAGATGTCCACTACACACACACACACACACACACACACACGTCAAAACCACAGCCATATGTCACTCACACACACACAGTCGTTGACAACACGAGTTATCACGCATTGCTTGACCATCAAAGTCTCACGACCGTTTCCTCGATCAGCTGTGCTATGCTATAGAGTCTACGATAATTTAGCCCCTGCCGACCGGGCTATATATTTTACCTTCCGTAGTTTCTTTCTTTTTTTAATTTGAGCAAAGCTATCTCAGGATCTACTGGACCGATTTTCACGATTTTTTTTCACCAAATAGAAGGTATTTGTGCGAATGTTGTCAATCCGGTCCAGTTCTGTTCAATATGTCTTTAATCACTGGTATTATACCGCGATAGTGAAAAGCAGCATCCATCTGCCCGGTGCCAAAGAATCCCTCACCTTCCAATCATTTGGACTATCGGCCCACATCAACTTTTTGTTACACTAATATCTACTCGTTACTTACACTGAACAACAAAACTTTGTTAATGAACCAATGTTAGTCCCAAAGTAGGACTTGCCAAGAAGAAAGGTAGGTAAGCATGAAGAGAAACATTTACCTGGATTTGAGACGATAACAAGGATTGTGTCTGGACTGTACTTGACCAAATTCGGTATAATATCTGGCAATTAACAAACCACCAGCAGTCGTGTGAAACAGTTTACAGTTGTAACATGCAACATATAGCGGTATAAACAGACTGAGCTTCAAAGCAAATCAATGGCATGGCTGAACGAGAGAAGAGAAGAATGCCGCATTGACTCACGTTTGAAGATTTCAACGTTCCTCTGGACGAGACTGAGACGTGATTCACCCTCGTTCTGTCGAGCGCCAGCCGTCACGACACAGATCTTGGAGCCTTTTGACACCGCGTAGTCTGCACCATCAACATCAACCTCATCAACAACACACTCACAGACCGCGCTGCGCCACTGTTTCTTTCATAAATGTTTCTACCAGTCTCGTGCATCATCTTATTTCTCCATCTATCTAGATATCTTCTGTCTGTCTAAAGATGCATTCACACCAGATGCGGTGCCATGCTGTGCCTTGTGGCACCGCAATGCAAAGAACCACATCCGGTGTTAATGAACCTTTAGCCTTAAATGGCCACGTTCAAGGTCACATAGTTTTATCAAAGAAGATTTCTATAAATGCCGGTACTAAACCTATAAATGTTACTACACCTATGATCATCGGTTATGGCTAGTTATAGGGTCACTATGCTAATCACTGTGCAAAGTCACTGATGTGTTAATGATGACTTCATGCAAAAGCATAATTTGATAGACCTAGCCTATACTGTATACCAGTAAAAGACAGGTATGCAGTCATTAACAGTGTGTGTGTCAGCTGAGGGTGTAGATATTTGTAACATTATGTTCGTAGCATACTGTATTATTGTTACAACAATAACTGTGTATTGTTTTTTTATTAGTCTTTGAGTTTTATAGGGCAGCCAGTTAATGCTGCCTTGTTGTCCTGCCATTTCTATGCATTAACCAGAATGTACATGTATTTGATGTACTCTTGTTAGAAAATTATAAATAAACTAGAAATGCATGGCAAAGCCTATGACGTATAGCTTGTTCGGTGTCGTAGTGACGCCCCCTAACGAAAACTTATGATACATACCCTCAATTAATGATCACCGCAAAGCTTAACAGCCAAGCAAATGTAGCTGAACTAAGCGAGGTAAAATTATCGATGCCGGTTGCACAAATTCTTATGTCTTAAACTCCGAGGTCCATGAACTGAATTTTACAAAACTTATGCACCACATAGAGAAATGATTGCCGGTTAATGTAATGAAATCGAAATTGCGATATTCTAATCCGTTTCGAAATGCTAGTGTGCCAAAGAAACAATGTCAAAGTTTGGCCAAGTCGTGGCACAATTTTCACTTTCTACCTTACTTTAAGTGAAAAACTTCTGGACCAATTTTCAGCAACTTTTTACACGATGTAGAGGCATTAGCGGAGTGAAGCTATTAATCAGCACACGTACAAGACGATACTGCATTCCATTTCGAAACGCCATAGCAAAGAGTAAAGGTGGTCAATTTTGACGTCTGCAAACAGCTCCCAAAATTAATTGATTCCCATAGCAACGTCACTGGGCTACTGCGAAGCTTATGCCAGTTTTATAATCCCCAAGACCCCGACCAACGCTGAAAGTCTGACAAAAATCGGTCTAGTAGTTGCTGAGATATTCGGTGGGATATGCTCATTTTTGATGTCTCATTCAAAAAGGTGCATTTGTTGCACTCGTAGTCTCTAGAGTTACTGGACCAAATTTAATCCAACTTGCATAGAATGTAGCCAATATATTGACATTGAATATTTTTGAATTAAAGTGGCTATATTGCAAGTCGTTTTCAAATGCCGCTGTGCTAAATGAACGTGCAATGTATATACCCAAATTTTGCCATATAATTGGTTAAATTGGTTGCCATGGCAACGTCTCTTGAGGAGTCAGAAAAAGAGGTCCGGATCGATCACATTCATGAAAATATCTACCATTTGGTGAAAAAAATTGTGAAAATCGGTCCAGTAAATCCGGAGATAATTTGGTTCCATTAAAAAATATAACAAAAGAAAAAATTACGGAAGGTAAAATATATAGGCCCGGTCGGGCCGAGAAACTCAATAAATAGACTATGAACAGAGGATTAGCAAACACAACTTTAAATGTATTCAGTGTTATTAACTGTTAGTGGTAATCAGATAACTATTCATGCTATTAGGTACATGTATGTGCAAAACGAAAAGTCAATTGATGATTAACGTGAGATTCTTGTTCATTTCTGTGCAAAATCCAAAGTCAGTATCCTAATTGCAGGGAATAGTCAAAAAGCAACAAAAATGCTAAGATCTACGCACAACGTTGTTAATACCAGTGACAGTAACAGTAAGTTTGTGCACTGCAGAACGATCATAGCCTATGGCATATACTCCTTTAAATGTTTACGACGTTCGATCTTTGCGGACTTCATAAGTGAAATGAAATAAAGTTTTTAAAAACAACTAAAATACTTTAACTAGAAATGCATAGCAAAGCCTAGCATATAGCCCGCTCGGCATCGTAGTGTCGTCCCTTAGCAAATAATTATGAAAATCACCCAATTACTATCACCTGCATGCCTAACAGCCCCACCCCATAGCGAACATTGGTGAACTAAGCATGGAGACGATTATCGACGCCGGCCGTACAATTGCTTTCACCTTAAACTCAGGAGTCACTAAACTGAATCTTACAAAATTTCTGCACATTATACACAAAACGTTGCTCATTAACCTACTGCAATCGAAATTGCGATGTTCCAGTTTGATTTAGAACACTAGTAAAGGACGATCGTCAAATTGCGAACAAATCGCTGAAAAAATTCCACAAACTCCCTTCTTAAACTCTAAAGTTAGTGGACCGATGTTCACCAAATTTTTAAACATTGTAGCCCAATAACTGCCACGTGATCCTTTTAAAGCCGCTTAACGATCAGCCAATCTGCTGTCAAATGCCAGAGCAAAGAGTGAAGGCAGTCAATTTTGACTTCTGCAAAAGCCCCCAAAATTAAGTGGTTATCATAGCAACGTCCCTAAACTACCGCAAAACTTATGCCTGTTTTGTAATCCCCATATACATGACTACTTATGCTTAAAGTCTGGTGAAGACCAGTCCAGTAGTGTCGAGATATTTGGTGGAATATGCCGATTTTTGGCGTCTCGTCCAAAAAGGTGCAGTTGTTACGTTAAGCAATCTCTGGGATTACTGGACCGATCTTGACCAAACTTGCACATGATGTAGCTACAATATAGCCGTTGAATAATTTTGAATCAGAAATGCCATATTCCTACCCGTTTCGGATGCCAGCCTGCCGAATTAAGGTCATTTTGCCAATTTTGCCCAAAATTTGTTGCCATGGTTACGCCTTTTGCGGAATCGGAAAAAAGATAGAGATCGATCATTTACAAACAAATACGTATCTTTTGGTGAAAAGATTGCGAATCTTGGTCCAGTGGATCCAGAGATAATTTGTCTCCATGCAATCATTAAAAAAGAAATTAATGCAAGCAAAATATATAACCTGGTTGGCAAGTTTGCCGAGCGAAAAGCGAGCTTAAAAGCAACTAAAACTCATATGCAACAGACATTTAGAACGTCCATGATCCGACGGCCAATTTTCAGCCCACACTGAAATAGTTTTAAGTCAAAGGTCAGGTGTTCAATGTTATAGCCTATCATAATGATCCGAGTACAGGACATAATTATAGACAGCACTCAATGAACTATGCTGGCTGTAGTGTCAGTGCACGTTGCCTGCAGACAGTCGATATACATGTTTCATCACAGTGCAGCATGCTGCAGCTGCTGCATGTGCCCGTCACCCTGCAGGTATGGTCGTTATTATTTAATACCTGTGTCGGCGCTGACATTGATGCGGTGCTTCATGAACGCCTGGCCGTCAGCGAGATCCATCTTTTCTGCTCTCAACTTGTTACTGGCCACATCGACCAGCGCAAGTTCACTACAGACTCCCTGTCAGCCAGCCAGCCATGCAGCCATTCACCCACCACAACACGTTACTAGCCAGTAGCCACACACGCCAGGGTCACCATCCAACGCTGTAAAAAATATCCGTATATCCAGGGATATTTTGTGGCGAGTTTCTCGCATTTTAACATTGTATACATTGCCATGAGCGCCCGGACTTCGTTATTCCGTATATTTACGGATATAAACGTATATCGAACCGGTTCCTTAAAATACGGGAAACTCACCACAAGATATTCGTGGATATACGAATATATTTTTTACAGTGCAGCACTTTGTCAATGAGCATTAGCACTGCTGCAACAGTGCACAAACAGCGGCCGTGTCTGTTGTACACTGCTCGCTAATGCCCAAACTCCACTAGTTTGATTTGTGGAGGATTTGTTGTATAGAAGAGTGAACAACTTCAATACAACAAATCCGCAACAAATTGAACTGATGGAGTGTGAGCATAAACAACGGTGGTGAAATACGATTAACATGCTGCAGAAAGACTCGACGAAAAATGTTAGCATATCAACCAGAACTATCAACGTGCACAAGGTGGCACAAAAACAGCCAGTGGTAATTGGTCGCAGAGTTAAGAAAGTGCAAAGATACTACTGACCGTAACGGCTTCACATGCTGACCGATTTGCAAAATTATTCTTTTATCTGAGACTCATCAGTAAATTTATAATATAGTCATCATTGCACACCTCTAACATGTTGCTAGACTACCTTGTCTCATGAAATACACGGACCAATGACTCGTTTTTGCGCCGCCACCATGTGCATGTGTAGAACACACGTATATGTGGTTGTACTCGGTTAGTCACCACAGCTGAACACAGCAAATCCATGCTTGGAAGTGTTAAGTTGAGAGACGCTCGGCTGAATAAACAGAAGTGATGTGAAGGTTGGAGTAAGACGGTTGGAGCTGGCAGGACACACTGTGTTACCTGTGCTTGCCACAACTTTGACGGTTCGCAGGAAAGCCTGACCGTGTTGTAAGTCCATCATCTCACCCTTGATCTTATTGGCCACCATATCAACAAGAGCCAGCTCCGACACAACACCCTAGATATGCCAGTAGTAGAATATTCTCACATACACGACTTATAGCAGCACAGCACTGGAACGACACACCAGCTTAGGCAAGATGGGCTTTGTATAAGGTAAGGTTCCTCGTGAAAACATGGCAGGAAGAATTGGTCTGTTTGTGTTTGGCTGAAATACGAATGGAACAACTATCAAAATGTCTTCAATGTAACAGATAGGAGTATCAACGTCCCTTGAGATATTAGACAGCAAAAAAACAATTAAACTAGAAATGCGTGGCAAAGCCTAGCGTATAGCCCACTCGGCACCGTAGTGTCGCCCACTAGAGAATACTTGTGAAAAACACTTACTTATAGCCCCATCCCATAGCGAGCATAGGTGAACTAAGTGTGGTAACAATTATCAACTCCGGCCGTACAACTTTTTTCGCCTAAAACTCTGGGGTCACTAATCCGTATCTCACCAAATTTTCACCAGATGTACAGAAATGATTGCCGATTAACCTACTGAAATGAAAATTGTGATATTCCAATACGTTTCAGAACGTCAGTACGCCAAATGAACGATATCGTCAAATTTCGGCTGAGTCGCAGCACAATTTTCATTTTCTACCCCACTTTAACTCAAAAGCTGCTGAACAGATTTTCATCATCTTTTTAAACAATGAAGAGCAATTAATAAAGCTATTAATGCACACATGCACAAGGCAATGGTGCATTTTCTTTCTGAACATGAGCGCAAAAAGTGAAGACGGTCAATTTTGACGTCTGCAAATAACCCCCAAAATTAATTGGTTACCATAGAAAAGTCCCTCGGACTACCACAAAACCTATGTCAGTATTACCATCTGCATACATACCTATACCACAGCTGAAACGTTGGTGAAGATTGGTTCAGTAGTTGTTGAGATATTCAGTGAGATAATCCGATTGATTTTTGCCATATCGACTCCGGCCGTACAACTTCTTTCGCTTAAAACTCTTAAACACTAATCGGAATCTCACAAAATTGTCACAAGTTGTGCAGAAATGATTGCCAATTAACCAGCTAAAACCAAAATTGTTATATTCCACTTCGTTTCAGAACGCTAGTATGCCAATGATCGAAAATCGTGAAATTTCGGCCAAGTCACAACACAATTCTCATTTTCTACCCCACTTTAACTCAAAAACTACTGGACCGATTTTCACAATCTTTGCAAACGATGTAGAGCAATTAGCTGAGCTATTAATGCACATATCCGCATGGAAGTGTTGCATTTTGTTTCAGAACACGAGAGCAAAGAGTGAATAC
>Ga0209782_1002387_pt1 | contig 10442 bp, 6 predicted proteins | sample WorMetmaBAHAMAS1_FD_187390 | JGI IMG/M metagenome (GOLD analysis project Ga0209782, IMG submission 187390) | Marine gutless worms symbiont microbial communities from Max Planck institute for Marine Microbiology, Germany - Inanidrilus... | ecosystem: Host-associated > Annelida > Digestive system >...
TTTTTAGAGAGTTGGTGCGATTGAGGACGATCGCAGATAATAACGTAGACTTCTTGAAACAATTGATGAAATCTGTGAAGAGACATGATCTCGTGATACGAATCGGTATGGTTATACATTTAACTTATTACTGAATGCATGGTGCTAAAATGGCGGTAAATGACGCTGCACTAAGTGCCCAGCAACACTGAAGTGGCGGTAAATTGGGACAGAGTGGCCATACTCATCCTAAAACCTAATCCTAACTTTACTGCTCTGCCCTGCTAAACCCTGTTAACTCTAACTGATACCGTAGGCATAACGACCTCTAATCTATGCACCCACTGATCAACATACTCACAGTCTGTAAATAGAAACACATGTCGTTCAAACAATTGGTTAACGCTAACAGCCCACTGGGTGCACTGGCTGCCATATTGGGTTATTCTTACCGAAAGGTCCTGTGCTGGAAACCAACCTTTTGTGCAACTTAATATCAAGTGTAAAGGACGTTATTAATATGAAAGAGATGTAATTTCGAACCGGAAATGCAAGATTTTGCCGTTTTGTAAGTGTGTAGTCTACCGGTACCCAGGCCAAAACAGTTTCCTTTACAAATACCCGATATTGTACTCACAGATGTCCGCAGTGTGCACTCAGTGTTTGTAGCAATGTCGTTGTACAGTGCACGTCGACATAAATGAAGTCGCAAGAAATCTTTGACAATGCATAAAAATATGTTACTAATACTGTCACGTTACTGTTTAATTTGTGTTTGCAACTACTGCATAATTACAACGACTTAATGTGTTGACAATCTCATACAGCGGTCAACCCATTGCCACCTTGCTGTGTTCTTTCAATCTCACGACAGTTATGCCTAGTATGTCGAGTATGGTGCACTGCAACCTCTTTAGCTATATGTACGCCCTTCTTTTCTGCGCTTGCTTTGTACGTCATTAGGAATTAATTACATTGTCACTTAGTAGGCTTACTAGATCTTCGCTAGATACAGCCATGTCTGCACTGCGTTTCAGATCAAGAGGATTAAACATCATCATTTTAAATTTTGGTCCCCAGTCATATCACTGGAATGTGCAATATTAGAGCTTCTTATCTCGCTCTGATCTGATCTTCTGATACAACACTTGGATAAAAAATGATAACGAGTGATTATCTGCGAGTGATAGAGCTGTACTTCTTAGCTTTTTCTGTCACAATTTTTTGGTCATAAAATGCCAACAACATCTCATTGTGTTCTGTTATGACGCTTTATTTTTTCTTATTTTACTACAATGTAATTTGGGCAGTGACACTCTTCGGCTGGGAAGGTAACCACAGGCCTGGCGGGTGGATAGCTTACAGTCACCTGGGGGCTGACTGCCTGTATGCTGGGATCAGCTTTGGTCCCATCTCTTGGAAACCAGTATGGGAGAACTTAACTTTTTACTACATAAATTTTAGTTACATATTATTTTGTCTTGAGATACTAAGTATTTAGACTGTATTGTAGACTGTTTAGTGTAAGATATTACATTGTTGTTGTTTTTGTCATACTGTTTGGTAGATAAGTATTTGGAAAGCCAATCGTCAGCATGTATTAATGAAGTCAGTGGTATTAGACGTGGCAGCTCAGATTTGCATCAGTATACAACACCAGACAACAGTCATACTACGATGCATGACAGTAATGTTAGTTTGCAGAAAAATGCTCAGCAGACAGTCAGAAGCCGGAGCTTAGAAGAGCGTCACGAGGGTGAATTTAGAGCTAGATGTGAAACCGATGCATCGCGTTCATTATCTTACCCCTGTCATGACACAGAAGTGAAGACGTGTGATAATGTTTGCTTCCAAAGAAATACCGAGCAAACTCGGCAAGAACGTGGAAGGGTGTGCGGCATCACTGAACGGAATAGCACACACATGTCAGTTAATGCCGGTCAACTCAATGTAGGTAGCCGCAATGAGACTGTTTCAAATACTCTGTCTGAAGTTGAATGTGAACCATCAGCGGAAGAATCTGATGGCCCAGAGCATCACGTGACATCACCACAACCACCGAAACAAGGCGCTGTTTTATCTGCAGCATGTGCGAGCTTGGCAGATGACTCTGGCTATGTAGAGCTAGATGGCCCAGTCTTACCACTGATTCCGTTAATGAAATCCGTGACAGTAACCAGCGGTGTATCTGCACACAGAAGGCCAACAGAGAACCATAGTGGACCTATAACATTGAAGAACTATCAGAAGGAGCTTGCAGAACCCGGATGCCAAGGAAGCAATTGCATTATTTGTGCTCCTACTGGATCAGGAAAGACATTAACTGCTGGCTATATATGCAAGACTCGTCGCGATCGTGCTATTGCCCAGCGGCGCAGGTTCAAATGTCTCTTTGTCGTGTGTATTCGCAATCTCATCGCTCAACAACGAGATGCCTTGTGTCGAATCATACCAGAACACGGTGTCGTCTGTGGCATGGATGATAAACTGCTGCTGTCTGAATATTTTCGGCAGTATGATGTTGTTGTCGCCACAGCTCAGGTTTGATTTTATGCAAGATGAGAGGCTGTTTTCATTCGATGTGCAGTTAAAACTCATAGCTACTATTTGTGTTTAACGTCTTCAGATTTTTACTTGGACTCCTACCATATTTTCTTTTGTTTAGCAGTTTTTGCTTTTAGTTCCATTTTTCATAATTTTTAATGAATAGTGTGGTAGACTAAGCTGGCTACATGTTATCTTCTATGTACACTTTAATTTTATTGTATCATATTGTATCATACTTTTACTTTGGTAATATCGGCAAAGTACTAAATTTGGTCCAGTTAAAAACTGGGCAGTTTATTTTTGCTGATTTTCTGATAGTATCCTGCCTGCATAAAATTTGTCTGTCTGTCTGTCTGTCTGTCTGTTTGTTTGTTTGTGATTGTAGTTCTTATTTGGTTGAATCTTGTAATCTCGTATTCAGCACCGATGTGCACTGTGCAATTTCCGCATTCGTAAACTCACAACAAGTTAAGGAAGTAATAGCAAACGGACATGACAAATTTTATTTCAAATTTGGTGAGTTATCACTGTCTTAGACTGTTAGTTATTGAAGTGAAGAGACTTAGAGTAATTTACAGATGCATATTTTCTGTTTATTTGCAGTTATTTCTAAATGCACTGAAAACGAATGAGATGAGAATTAGCGACATTGACATGTTGATAATGGACGAGTGCCACCACACCATCTTGCGTCACCCGTATAACGCGATCATGGAGGCATACTACACCCTGTGTCGACAAGACTCTGGTGCCCATCTGCCACAGATCATTGGCCTGACTGCTTCTCTAGGAGTCGGTGCATGCGAAGACGACCCACAGGTGCACTACGTACGCATCTGTGCGAACTTGGACTGCGAGTGTATCACGTACGTACGCCGCGACGAAAACGTCCGCGAACTTAACGAGTTTAATCCACGACCGAAGCGCGATCAGATTGTTCCCGTGGAGCCGCAGAACATGGAAGCGGAGTATGCAGTGGAGGTGATGACGCTGATGAAGGAACTGATGATGCTGGATGAGATGGGGGATGCGGCTGCTAAACATGAGCTTGGCACACAGCAGTTTGAAAACTGGATTGTGCAGGTAATTATAGTTGTCATTATTGTTGTGGTAACAGTAGTAGCATCAACAGTCTGATGACATCATGGCACTTAGAGCATACACTTACTATGTGAACCCCAAATTAATTGGTTATCCTGTTGATCAGCGTGTATTCTGGTCTGATCTGTATGTCCTTTTCAGACAGATTAAAATTTCCATATTCATATCCTTTTTGACACCTCTGATGATATTTTGCTACTTTTGCACATGTAGGTAAGAATGGATGCTGATAAGAAAGATGCTGGCTTTATCTCGGCTGTTGCTGCAACCCTGCAGCAAATGAATGCTTCACTTCTTGTCTACAAAGAACTTCTGATTCGAGACTCTTTCAATGTGCTAGAAGACTACTTCAATGATGGTTTAGTTGCCATTCCCATGAGAGTTCGTCAGCTCTACGACAGACGACGATCGACATTAGAAAAACTTGCTCTCAAGGAGTCGGTATCTGGAGATAATCCAAAGCTTCGTAAACTTTGTGATCTGCTCAGTGATCTCTTCTTGGGTGACTCTGACCCTAGAGGTAAAATAGTTGCTGTTGCCAGACCACTTTAATGGCACCGTAAAGTGTAGAGTAATTGTTCTGTTGGCATGTGGATGATAACTTTCAAACTGGAAAGACCTTTGACCTAATTTGGCATGCTGGTTTACCTTGGCCATATCTTGGTCCAATTTTTCCAAGGGTTTGACCTCTCCTTACCTACAATAACTCTGAAATGGAAACGGAAAATTGACTTTGTACCTGGAGACGTTCATGGGGTATATATATAGCTTATAATGACCATTGAAAATCGGCTTTTTGCTGTTTTCAGTTAATTGCATTGGATACTGTTTTGACTACTGAGAGAGCACCTCAGTTGAAACTTCTAGTTTTAATCACTCCGTGCAAGGTACAAGGTCTGTTATAGTAGTGTTATTGATAATATGAATGTCAGTCATAATTTGTATACACTGTGTCTCAAAAAACGACACTATGTTGCACACTAAATTAAGTAAATTTAACCCACATAAACTGATTTTGGTGATTTTTGGCTCAGGTGTTGCTGAGAGAGTACACTATCGAATGGTGATTTGTTATCCCACCTCTTTTAACTAATGTTTTTGCACTACCTGGGGAAACACAAACCCCAGAAATTGTCTTTTCAATTATGCTGTATGCTGTGTCTCAAAAACAATGGTGCTTTTGACATTCATCAACCAGTTTTAATAATTTCATGTAGACAATAAGTTTATTTCTCACCTAGACATTTTTGTGTGTAACACCACTTTGTAAACAAGCTCAATGTTATCAGCTGTGCGGGTGCTGCGTTATCTGCTGACGACAGTTGCACGACCCAGTGACTCGTAGCTTTTGCAACAACTTGCTAGGAAACTCTCTTAGCATTGTAGTATTTTCTAACACGAACAGATTTTTAATCAGAATCTTCTCTTCTTTAGTAATTGGCTTGTTGACAATCTATCTGTATATAATATTGGTGATCACAAGATGCAATAAAAAGTAGAAATAGGCACATAACAGGATAGATCGGTGTCTGGGCTAGCTGCATGCCAAAGCCGACCCAGATTGTAATATTCTGTGATTCTGAGTTCTACTGAGAAAGAAGACCAGTAGGGTATGGGAAAATGTAGTTTTGCACTTCAGTGACAGTAATCTCAGAATAATGCAACTCAACTCAACTCTAACCAGGAAGCTATGATGCAGGTGTATACACCTACAAGTTCGCATCTATGTTCTAATGTGTTATAAACCAATAAGAGCTTTATGACAGCACTGATCGGTTTCCGGTTCCACTAAGATCAGCTGTAAAATCAAACATAACTTCTGGTGCAACCAAAACTTATCTAGGCGTGCTTTAAATGCATTTACAGAGTTAGCATCCACAACCGAATTTGGCAAACTGTTCCATATATTAACGATATGTGCTGTAAAAATGTTTCCGTAAATCGTAGTGAAAAGTTTATATTTATTGCCTCTAGTATTAGATCTTGTACAGAAAGGAAGCTGCAGTGATACTCTTTCATCATATATATTATGAGTTAATTTGAAAACTGTGATCATATCACCTCACATGTGCATGCAAGCTATGCATTAGATCATTATAGAACACTAATAGGAAATCGCAGTCAGCGAATCGAATGGTACCATCTGCAGGTGCCTATGACCACCAGAAGTGACCAAAATATGGCTGGCATGTCGCATCGTAAGCATTTACTGAGCTTCTTATTAATGTTTTTTTGTGTTGTAATATCTTTTAGTCTGTTGGTGCATATCTGGTTTATTGCATTGCATTTAGTTTCTGCAAAACCACAGTAAGTGATTGACTGGGAAAAACGTCTCTGAAGTGATAGAATAAATGTAAAACCTCGACTCAGTTAATCAGTCTTCAATGAAGAAGCTGTCTTGCATCATTGTTGCCCTGTTATTCAAAAAAAATTAACTCATTCGGATTGCATGTGGAAAATTAAAAAAACAATATGCAAGGCTGTCACAGTTGATGATGTTTGGCTGCATGACCTGAAATCATCGGTGTATGTACGATCTGTGAGTGGCAAATGTTGTGTTTGTTAGGAATCCTGTTGACGAAAACAAGGCTTGCAGTAAGTAAGCTGGTGAATTACGTGCATAAGCAGCCACAGCTACGAGGCCGAGTATTTGCCGACAGGCTGGTAGGTCAGGGGCAGCGAGATGGTACCATGACTGACACACAGCAGGAAAACACCCTTCGACGTTTCCGTGCAGGTTGTCAATATTGTTGTTATTTTACTATCTCGTGGTACCATAGTATCTTCTCCCTGATCTGAATATTCTGCTTGCTGTATCAACCTGTATCAACGTATCAAGTTATCAACAATGGCACCACGACGGACTACTGCTTATCGCACCTATGACACTCGGAGCCACCCACGCTAAGGCTTAGGCCTAAACTCCATCGGCTCAAATTTTCACTGTATTTGTTGCAATGTTGGCTGTATAACGTATAGACAATGAATCAATTAAGTGGAGTTTGAGCATTATTGTTCAAATATGTGGTAATAACGGACATTTCTTGGTCTGCATAGCAATTTGCTATCGACCGACACTCGTTGCCTGGTAATTATACTTTGTGAGCCATGCAATAGGGTCGATTTTTGCCGCGCGACATTATGCTAAGCGCGGTATATGCCGTTGTCATGTGTCTGTCCATCTGTCTGCGTGTGTGTGTGTCTGTCACACTTTGGTATTGTTTCAAAACGGCTAAACATAGGATCACGCAAATAATGCCACACAGTAGGTCTGGGACTCTAGTCTATACTGACAAGCACGTTACGCGGTCCCATCTGATATAGCAGAGCTTCTTGTTCTCTGAGTTGTTACAATGTCTCTCAGTATATCTACATTTTACAGAACGTTAAGTATGGAGTTTTGTTTGCAGTATATTTGATAAAAAGCACATGTTAATCTGGAGGGGCCACCACTTGTTGAGAAAATTAGACATTGCTGTCTTTAAAACTTCTAAACATTTGTCTAATGTGTAGATGGTTGTAAAGATACATTCGCAGTCGTTTGCAAGTCCTGTGTGAACTTTTACACCTATTAGCCACATGAACATGAGAGCAGAGGTTTATTACATCCATGCACTGAATGACTGAGGACACTGCTTTAAGAGCAGTTAATGGAAACCATTTGGTTCTTTATCATGTCGTAATTTTGTATTTTATTGTACTGCTGCCTGTCATAGGTATTTTATTATGCATTGTGTATATGAATTGTGTGGATTTTGCCAGCATTTAAGTGGTTGTATATGCCCTTTGTTGTTGATGCTTAAATAAATAAACCTCAGGGGCATTACATTGCCTGGAAAGTGGTCATGTTGGATCTTGTACCTGCAGCACTTTGACATCATCGGTTGGGTAACAGGAATGCAATGACCTGTCCCCATTATCTCCATACATTCTTGAAGGCTGGTTAAAGAAAACTGTGTATGTGTGGAGTGGTCACTGGCTTTGCTTTACAAACCATAGATTCTGGTCAGTGTTTTATCACGTGAGCAAGAATGTGTGGTCTAATATGTACAGATCGATATGATCCGAATCGATGCAATCTGCTGATAGCAACTGACGTTGCCCAAGAAGGCCTCGACATGCCCAAGTGCAACTTTGTCATTCGCTACAACTTTGTGTCCAACGAGATCGGCTCGGTGCAGTCGAAAGGACGAGCACGGGCGCCAAACAGCGAGTGCTATCTGATCGTCGACCGCGGATCTGTGAATGAGCGGAGAGAATACGAAAACCTCGAGAAGGAGCATTTAATGCAGCAGGCACTGGCCGACATCAATGAGTTGCCCGAGGCGGAACTGAATGCCAGAATTGCCACTGATCGAGTATGCCATTTTTGTTTTTTTTTTAAATTAATTCTTTTGTCGTGGGTAAATTGCACTGGTGTATCCACCTTGCTGTTTGGTGTAGTTTGGTGATTTTAAGAAAACTCTAAAGAGATATCTTGTTAAGTTAAAAGCTAAACGGACGATTTAATTGACGAACTGCCGGTGGAAAAACGACATCTGAGTAAATTGATCATTATCTGCCGGATTTAATGCCTGATTAAATTAACGGGAGATTAATTTGCTGTGGAAAACCGGACCTAACACTTACATCTTACTTCAGTGGTGGCTAATAGTTTTCCTGTGGCAGATCTCGGCAGTTGCAGCATAACCTGAGGTAACTGCAGAGAATTAAGTTAGGTTGAAAGAAATTTGACCTTCACCGATATATTGTTTGAAGAAAGCATCGAATTAATTCTATGAAACCATGTGCAACTGGTGTATTCTAATCAGTTGATGCGAAGAATCTCAGTTACTGTCTATTGATGGAATTGATGATGTCCAACGTACTGTTTGACAGTTTTCATTCTGATTTGGAAACTTTTTTCTCGTTATACTAGCATACACAGCACATTAGAGGCTTTGCGATTATGCGCTATATAAATCTACTATTGGCATTGGATGACTAACAGCTAATCCAATCAAGATGCTGTTTGGGGGTAAACTGTCTCAAAAACGACACTGATGTTGAACACTATAACTTGCAGACTATTGATTTTACACTAAACCTACATATAACCTTGTTGTTGTTTGAGCAGTAACTTATTAACTGTCGTGACTCTGTTTTGGTTTGCAATCACTACGCTGAATCTGTTGATAGAGCATAATAAAGATACTTACTATGTAACGAAGCAAGCTTCAGCAGACCTCCGGAATGGGAACAGCCAACCAAGGTAAAATTGCCATTAGAGAGTTCACGTGCTGGCATTTGTGTAATGATATCTGATGTTCGATGTTAAACTGTTTGCGGTTAGGAAAGACTGTGGGACAGTTTGCAGCTGAAAAAGCAGAAGAAAACGTTGACGTCGTCTCTGCTGGACCCTCGCGATGTCACCGTCCACTGCCGAACGTGTAAGGCACGTTTGTGCTCAGCCGTCGACATGAGAATGAGGTGCAACAACTACATCTGTATCGCCAAGGACTTCAAGACGCGCATTGAAGTGAAGAAGTCGCAGAGACGCGTCGAGTTTCGACTGGATTATCAGAATGGTAATGACAAGTTGCTGGAGTAATAATAGCAATAGCCTGCGTCACTGTCGAGCATGGATCATTCAATCGTATTGCCAGGTGGTGCCCATATATACCCCCAGCTAACACATTGTTGAGTGGGTCCACACAAATCTTCCCACCAAATGGCAGTCTCGTGTGACCATTTGACGAACACACAGACCATGGTATCATGGTTGCAGTGCAGGCAGTATGTAATTATGATAGCAATAATAAAACTAGCAGTCAAGAATTTTGACATAAGGATGCATTGCAGGGGACACATTTTGTGGGGGAAAATTGAATGGGACACAGTTCATCCATGGATTTAAAATGCTTTTCAATAGGCATGTCCCCGAGAAAATATTCCTCCGTGTGGCAGGATGTGAATCTCCAATTCTTCATCTGATATGTCGTATTTTGGCCTACTTCAGTGTACCCCCAAACAGCATCTTGATTGGATTCGCTGTTTGTGCACTGCACACTCGTGGCTGCACACAAATTTGTCAATGCTAGAATGCCCAATGGGCAGTGACTCTGGTTTTGTGCAGGATTCCAGGTATCAATACCTGATTACCAGATTTCTGAGGGTGTTAAGTTGGGGAGATTTTGGTCAGCCATGTCCATTGAATTTCAAAGAATCCTCTTGGTCACTGGACCCTTAAACCTTACTGTGTATGTCAGTGTGCCATCCTTTAGTTGGAAGTACAGTTATTTATAAAATCTGCTTTGTTTCAGCCACTTTTCATAGCAGAAGACTCCCTGCTGTCTATAGCTAATTTGTCGCATGATTTGTTCTTGTTTTTTTGTTTTGTTTTATTTTCTTGGGAATTATGCTTTTCCTGACTTTAATGGCTTATGACTATAGACCTAAGGTCACCATAGAACACTATTATACTTTGTGAGTCAAATGCAGTTATTGGCATGCTGCTTCAATGAACTGCCTGAAATCCTGTTTTGGTACCTCTGCACTTCGGCGCTTGAGAGGTTATGTTGATGCAGCGGTTATGCACATTTCGGTCTAGCGCTGTGGTAGCGTCGATCGTCGTATGAACGAAGTTGCTCAATGTTGAGCCCGGTTAGTACTGGGATGGGTGACCATCTTCGGGCAGGTATACCACCTTGGTAACCAAGCCAACTAGGTCAACTCAGCCTTGCATGCCTCTGGGGTCGCTAAATCGAGTACCAGCTATAATTGGCTGGGGTAAAGGCGGGAATGTCACCTCTGCCGGGTGGCAGGTAACACTGTGT
>Ga0209782_1002388_pt1 | contig 10441 bp, 7 predicted proteins | sample WorMetmaBAHAMAS1_FD_187390 | JGI IMG/M metagenome (GOLD analysis project Ga0209782, IMG submission 187390) | Marine gutless worms symbiont microbial communities from Max Planck institute for Marine Microbiology, Germany - Inanidrilus... | ecosystem: Host-associated > Annelida > Digestive system >...
CCCTAAAAGTGTGACAATATACCGCTAGGTTTTCTAGTTAATATTAGCAGTTATCCCATTCTGCAATTTCTCAATAGTTGCTAGTCCTCAGATGCAGAGGTGCAAACGGCAATGCTAAAAACTAGTTAATAACAAACAGGTGTTAAGTCATCCTTTAAAGGAGTCAAATGTCAGCAGATAGAAAGCTCTAAACAAATGGAACACAACACACCAGTGTTCTGCAGCAGAATATTTTCTTGTAATCCGGACAGGCCATGACAATGATAATGTACATTCTCAGTGAGCTATTTTACACTTACAAAGCAGCTGCACTATTTTGTACATTAGTTAGTCAAGCTAGTCTAATAAACCCTTGTTAGACAGTTAAAAAGCAATATTAGATAAGAGAAAAACCACACTAAGAAAGGAACAGAAAGCATTTGCCCTTGCTGACGAAGAAATATAATGCATGGTGTATAGTAAACACATAAAAATCCCAGCACAACTTGAAGATGCACTATCTAACAGCCATTTTTGGCTGGTGTTTTGTCAGGAATGCAGAAGTTTTAGAACAACCTGCAAGTCCCTGATGCAAAAACATTTTGCTGGAAACTCATCACCAACCATTTTAGTTTCTCAATCATGACACATTCCAAAACAGTCATGTTATGCACTCAACTCTGATTTTGCCGACATACTGATTTATACGTCATGCCACTAAAGAGTTTTTGTGAGCCTTCATGCCTACCGAGTGCTGCATAATTGAACAACATTTAAGCAATGTGTATGAAATTCAAAGGAAAACAAAACACCCCATCTCCCTTTGTGATTAATTCACAACTGCACAAAATACACATTTTAGCCATGTTGCTTAGAAAAATGTCTGTATGGATACTTCATAGCATTCTTCTTAAGCATCATGTTTCTGCATGCCTGTTAGCTCTGGCTACATGTGTGTCTTGTTTATAATAGTAATAGTAATTGTAGTCACAAGCACTGACTACATATCAGATTTGCATTGTGTCAGTTGATCACATGACTGCATAGAGTATTTATGGTATTTCATATTGATATTGATTAAATATCGTATAATTTCAAAAGTAATGTGATTAATATTATGGCCAATTACACCTGACTGATGCAGACAGTGATAAATTTCATAACTGATTATTAGTCATGTTACTGAATCATCATATTTGTTTACAGTAAGAGTTGTACAGCATTGTGACCAATGGACACATTATTACCGTGATCATTGCATTCAATGAAATAAAGATATTAATTAGAGATCTGATTTAAATGTCACGTGTGGTACTTTTGTAATATAATAAAATTTTAGTTGGTATGACACTTGACACTTCACATAATACTGTATTTCAAAAGTAATTATCACTACAGAATATGTTACAGAAAATGCAATAACTAATGTCAATTCCAGTGCAAGTAGTAAATACCTTGTAAATTGGCAGACCGGGATGTTCTTTGTGAACATGTTGCGCAAAGTTGTATCGTCCAGTAAAAACCAAGCCACATTTTTGACATGGGTGTTCAAGATGTATCTGAAAATTGTGCTTATTACGTAGTGACTTGGACGAAAAAACTACACCATCACATTTCTTGCATGGGAAACTATGCAAGGGTGTAACATTGTCCTTATTGCCACAGTGCTTGTGCACACTGTTCAAGCTTTTTAGACCAATACTGTCATCCATTGCCAATCCATTTTCAGTTTCTGGCAGCAGGTCACCTTTCGAGTTCTTGTCAATATCTGATATCACTACCTAGAAAATAAAAATATACATATTTGTGATAACACTTACACAGTTTACTACAATAAAAGACTCTCGCAGTCAAAATGTTCCCCATTATCACAGTCAGAGAGCAAAAGGAAAAGACAGAATCTGTCTGCCCTAACAGAAATGTGTACAAAAAGAGAATCAATTACAATCCACTACCACAATTCTGTACTTCATTTTCAGTTATCTTTTCAATCATTTAGAGTACGGGAACAAACAAACTTGTTGACGACATTTAGTACGCTAAACCAGGGCTCTCATATACTAGAAGTCATAGTATGAAAGTATATTAGTCGGACTATAGAGTTACTGTTCATCAAATTTTTTCTCTGTTCGCGTTGTCCAACTACGGAATAAATTACTATAAGAAATGGCATCAGCCAGCAGTGTCAGTGCTTTTATATTGCACTTAAATTCAATGGATGTATCATTTTTTAATGCTTTGTTCTAGTGCAGTCACTGCAGCATGACTCTATTGTATCTGTGTTGATAAAGAAATATGACTGACTGACTGATTCCTGAGCTAGCATACATGACTCGTGTTAATTTTTAGTCGCACACCTCTTGCACGCTGCGAGGCGCGACTCAAGTAGTCACGTTTTTGTCTGTCCGTGACAGAAAAAAATGTGTCGGAGGCCCAATCGCTGTCCAATCACAGTCCATCGTGGGCACCCACGTGACCCAATATACTCGGCCTGTGATTGGCTGAGTGACTCACGACTCTCGCTTCTAGTCCCGTGTACGATTTATACAGAGGCGCGACTATTTATTTAAATGAAAAGCAAAGGGCCAATACTGGCCTCTAACATGCAACACAAATCACCATGCAATATTCAATATGTGAACAGTATTCTAGTTGTCATATGTTAGAATTATAGATCAAATTTTGGACGTAAGCTGTATGCCATATGCATTATTTTTGCTGTATGCACCTGTTTCACATTCCTGCTGAGCAGTAAATGTAAGTCATGGTAATTCATCAACAATTAAATATGCACATTTCAAAAATTAGACTTTTCTATACCACATACTGCAACTAAATACATTGATGCATTTTTATGTACTAGTATGCTTGTGTCCTGTTTTAATTTTCTGGCATATCTGTATGTCCCACCAGATTTCTGGCCATAAATTACGATTTCTAAAATGAATTATATGCCTATACATCCACTAATGAGAGCCCTGCTCCAAACACTGGTGAACAAATAACACTTCTGCCTACAGTGTGTGTATGACAGTTTATGATGATCATACACAGTGTGTATGATGCTATCCCATCCATGCCAGAGATGGCATCATAGCCATATTTGTAACATTGGCGCATATCATTAATGCATGCACATGCATTGTTAAGTAAAGGCATTCTTTTTGCTCTATGTAGAAAAGCAATGCTAGAAAACATGACACGCATACTGTACTGCTGGCAAGTGTGGTCCTTTTTTGTGATTTTCTGTTAACAATGTTGGTTAGTAACTCCTCTGAGAGTTAAAACTGCACACATGGTTAACTTTTGTGTTATTAGCAGTGATGTGAATATGCTACTTGTTTTTGCAACTGTCTGGACTAGTATGATATACTTCTTATTTGACATTTAAACTGAATGACGTCATCTGACAAGTCTTTACAACTCCAAATTCTACGAACCAGATTTGTCAATAAACCATAACACACGTCTGTGATATTTGTGATACACTGATTCTTACTGTGCATAGTTTGCTTTGACAGCTAGACAGCTTTGTTTTGACATGTTTATGTATGGTAACTAAAATGTGCAAAAATATACTGACAGTTATACATTTGCATTTCAATTATAATAACAACAATAAAGTTCATTCATTCATTCAAGGCTGCAGTTCAACTCTTCTACACTTTGTTTAAAGACCATCGTTAACACAGAACAGTACTTCTGTGATTGACAGTATGCTGATCAATGTCAGTTTTGTGCAGCACAATATTCTGATGACTTATTTTCCGATGAGTAGTCAGTGACTGATTAACATCCTATGCCAAGTAGTGTAGAGTGTACAGCTTGTATTTTACAAGGCATTATTTATATACTTACTTCTGTGGGTGTTGTTGTTATTAAAGTTGTTATTATTATTATCATGACTAATATTTATTAAATTTAATCCTTCCTTATAATAATTACATCGTCATACTGTAAGTTGCCAGGTATTTATTGCACAAGGAAAGATCACAAATGTCTGAGTCCGAATCACAGCACTAAGGCATCCTTCTACACAAGAATGGGTGTCACCGCGACATGCCAAAAATTGATCATAATGCAGTGATGCCTCTCCAGCCAGTCACCATTAACAGAGGCTCAGTTTCAAAGTGCCACTGTTTCAAATGCTGCGAGCATTATCTGACTATAGAAAACACTGTCAAATCTTGTTGCCAACTAGATCAATTAACCTCTTTAAACGCTCTAATAAACCCAATAAAATGTAGACACGCAGTCCAAGAATTGAACTGTGTAATGTAAGTAACCATTTTTGACTCATAATGTGTTTACAGGACAGGCAAAGGAGTGACTATCATCAGATTTGCAAGAAAAGTCCATGCGTTATATCAAAAACGGTCTATCAAAAAATATAATATAATATCATATAAAATAAGCGTGTGCCATCAAAACATCTCCATACCGAACCGTAACATCTCATTATAGAACTAAAAAAAACCTAAACAGTCCAATCAACATGCAGACCCATGCCAGGTCTGTCATCAATGATAGAGCACACAGTGTGTACCTGATAACTCTGTGACCTTGTCCGTTGACGTAAGGGTCACTCAATGCTTGCCCAGGGACTAAATCTCTACAAACCTTGGGGTTGATAGCTATAACAGTTTTCCTTTCAGAGCATAGACAGACACACAAACAGACAGACATAGCCACAGAAGCAGCTGTCTATCTAGCCTATCTTATGTGGCTGTTACCGACATGTGAACTCGTATGCTCAATAGCATATCAACCAGTGTCTGGAAGTTAAACACACTCTGTCCACCTTTCACGAACAAAGAACAGGTGCAATTTCACGGTTCAATTGATTGTCTCTGATGTCACAAAAACCAATAACAAAAACATGACCCTTGACTCACATAAAGAATGCTGCTGAGGTACACAGAGCCAGGTTAACCAACCGGACCTGGTTATGGATGAAAAGTGGACATAATATCTGCATCACATTAATAATACTAAGTAATGGTCAACAGAAGTCCTGCACTTAGTCAGCAACTGCCCCAAACAAAGTGTAATGCATAATGGGATACAATAAAGCAGCACAATGGGGTAACACATCTGCCGACACACACAAAAAAAACAATAAACAGCAGTGACTACTCAATTCCAGTATAAGCTGCATACTTGTACTTGTACTTGCATACTTGTACCTTGCAAATTTGCAGACCAGGGTGTTCAGTGCGTACATGTTCGGAAAAGTTCCATTTTCCAGCAAGAACCACGCCACATTGATGACAAGGATTTGGCTTATGCATTTGAACGCGGTGACGCTGCAGCAGTTCACTAGCTGTAAATATTCTGTCGCAGTCTTTGCATGGGTAACTACGCCACTTCATACCAATGTCATTGCTTTCTGGCTTCGTTTTGCTACTATCAGCACTATTGCTTGGTGTAGATATTCTTTCGCATACATCAGACTGTTCCTTCGGTTCTGTGTGTGTTACATCTTCTTTGCTGACATCAGCTTCATCGCATGACTGAGCTGTAGGAGGTCGGAATGGCTGCAAACTCACATGTGTGGAAAGGTGTCGTTTAATGGCTCGAGCACATTTCATCATTACTCCACAACAACTGCACATAAACTCTCCACCTGTCTGCAACACTGCGCTTGGCACACTTTCAATGACTGTAACATTTTCCTCACCATCATCCACTGAACTGCTATGTAAGTCAGTTTCGTCTGCAGGTGTTAGCATACTGGCTTCCTGTACATACTCTAGGCCCATACTGCCTTTCACAGCCAATCCAGTTTCTGGATTTTGCTTCAGATTACGATTTACTTTCTTATCTGCATTAAATGCTGCTGCCTACAAAAAAAATAAAAGTAAACACACGAATATACTTTAATTTCTGTAGAAATATACCATTCTATTGTTTACAAATCTTTATAAAGAAAACCATATTTTAGATAAAATAGCAGATATATCAAATAATAACTCATTCGCTAAACAGATGTTCTTTGCTAAAGGCAATGTCATCAGTGTAGCAAATTCCACAGTTTTCCCAACTAAGGCTAGTATGCCAAGTAGTGCAGATGATTTGGGCTGGATCTGATTTTTCTGCTACTTTTGAGCTACTGCAGTTTATTTCTGTGTGTTTTGTGCTTGCTACAATGGCTTTCAGCCTTCACCCAGGGTTTTTAGTATGCTGTTCTGCACAAAATTGCAGTTTTAAATAAATTTGTGCTGTCACAAACATGTATTTCTGCAGCTAATACATTTTCCATGCAGCATTCATCTGATTTTGAACTGAATGTGTTGATTTTTGGTCAGTAGGGAAAACAAAAGGCATGGGTTGTGTTGTCCTAAAACAATCCTTAGAACAACCGCTGCCTTCACTAGATTTGCTGTTTACTTCTAGCCTCTAGGAGAATTACAAGGACACAGATATTGATGATGACATTTTGCCACATGCTGGTAGTTTACTGCTATACTGTAACTCACTTGCACAAACACAAGCACACTATAAGTTGGTCTATCTTTTTGCAGGTTTTGGAAAGCTACTTGGCAGGAATTTCCACGCCAAATTGCCAACCATAATTGCCACGTAGATATCAGTAAAACTGATGTTGCAGCAAAAATGATCCCAACTTAAAAAACCAAACAGTGAAGTAAATGACTGAGTAAAATTTAACAACTGACCGACAACAAAATTTCATTAAAGTTCATTAATAAACAACAAAGTAAACTCTTTAGGTACAGAATCGAGTGCCTTTCAAAATACATTACATACTAGCTTTTATATACACCGTGAGTCATAAAAAGGTAGCAGTACATTTGTGATCATGCAAAAACTCGTTCAAATAAGCTAGAAGATTTTTGTATACATACATAAAAACATGTCCCATCTTACCTAAATAACGTACTTATGCTACCTTGTGAAAATAAAACATCACATATCATCACTTTGTTTTTCAGCAGAATAGCACACCTACTCATCGTGCTGTGACACAATTAACTGCTACAATGCACAACTCCAGATTTCATCCAGACATGTAGCCATCAAACTCACAGACCTCAGTCCAGTGGATTATACTATTTGGTCTCATACATAACTGCGACAGCATCTGCTGCACATGTGGCATGGCTTGATGACACAGTTGACCAATGGCCAACATGCTTGTGTTTGTGCAGTTTGTGCCAATGGCAGATATTTTGGACATACACTGTGAATATGCAACTTGATTTCTCTGTACTTGATAAACTTTATGTTTCACACTACACTTGATGCAACAAGTAATATTCTAACAATGCATTATAAAATTATCAAGGTATAGTAAGTACAATTTAGGAAAGCTGGACATGTTTTACATGTATGTGGATAAATCTTCCTGCTTACAACACTACAAAAAAAGTATAAAAATCAAACAAATTTTTCCGGAGTTATGATTACAAATGTACTGCCACCTTTTTATGACTCACAGTGTACATAAGAAATAAAGCAAATTTATAAACAAACCGAAGTGGATCTATTGGTATCATCATCCTTAACCGATTTGGCCAGACTGCTGATATACTGTTGATGAATGTTAAGTTCAACTTTGTTCCCAGTCTCAAGTGCCAGCAACAATTGACCTTCAATACTAACAATGCTGCAGCCATTGATGCGATGTGTACAGAGATCAAGTAAAGAACTGACAGTCAGCTGAAAGAATTCTCTCGCTGACAGAACATTGGATTTCGCTGCCATCATGTATTCTACATACAAAATGCATTCCAGATTTCATACATTCAACACAAAACAGACCTTATAGAAATTAATTCAAACCTCCACATCTCTCACTTTTACATCACACGATAAAGCAAATAGAAAATAAATACTGATTTGTAATGCATGCCAAAAACCTGGAATCAGAGGCAAAGCGATGACTGGTTAGTGGGAGGCAATGGCAATGCTTAGGGTAATTATATTTACTAGGCCAAACCCAATTTTGAACATTGTACTTTCATACATAGTGGTGACCTACTGCATTATTTACTGTTGATGTCTATGATTAACTGTTAGTATATGATAAACACATTTCTGAAAAAAATCGATGTGAAGGATGGCGACACCTTGGCTAAAACCATTGCACTACTTCCCACTGTATTTCCACAGTGGGTTTCTGAAATAAATGCCAAAGTGTTCAACAACAGGCAGAGGGACTGTGCGACGCGCTTGTCAATACAAATCCTGCAACTACAAAATATCCCATTTTAAAATGATTGCAACTGACAAATGACCTTGAAGTTTATACGCCTAAGGTCATCGTAACTGCTGCTTTTACGTAGGCCGTATATCACGTCCTGTTAGTGGCCTGTTGTTACAGTGTCTCTAACTAGGTCCGTCCTGAGATACTACCACTTTTAAAGTGAACGTGACTGACGATGACCTTGAAGACTCCTTCATTTTTGACAATAAAACTTAAATTACAAGCTACGTGTACTTTCTAATTTATGTGTAAATATATAGTAGTTGAATCACAGTTTATGTATGAGTTATAAGTATTGTGTTTGTTGCAAAGTTCGTTGTATATAGACAACAAATCGACCAAGTGGAGTTTGAGCATTATTGTCCATTTATGTGGTAATAACTGACATTTCTCGGTCTCTATAGCAATTTGCTATCAACCGATGCTCGTTGACTGGCAGTGCGATATGGTCGATTTTGCAATAACCAGCATTGCAAATTTGCACAGTCCATCGGCGTTAGCAGATATACTTGTTACATCAGTCAAAAAAGAATCAGGGTGGGGTCTGGGGAAGCCCCCTCCGCAGATATAAAAATTAACTTCCCAAATAAACTGCAACTTTTCAACATTTAATTTCAAGTGATCTATTGTGAGCATTATGGTCTGAATTGTGAATTTTTACTGTCTTGAATTTGTTTGTGTAAGTCTAACATATGACTGTAAAAAAACGTTTTATGTTGTTTCTGTGTAAGTTGTCATTTATCACCACTGACGCCAACCGTTGTTACTGACGACATCAAATGTCAGTGTGCAATATGCACTCATGCTGTGACTCATCCAGTACGTGACCCCAACCCACCGCAGTAACTTTTCGCCAATAGTGTCTAAGAAACGGGGGTGGGGTCTGGGAAGGGGCTTGCCCCATCACCAGGAAAAAAACTGTACTAAATTGCAACATCACAAAATTCCCTAACTCATTAACTTACTTAAGAAATTCCAGTACAAGAACTAATTCACATGCAGAAGAACACAGTGTTGTAAATATCTGGAATAACGTGCCAAATTCTGTTGTAAACGCAAGCACGGTTAATGCATTTAATGCATGGTTAGATAAGTTCTGGTCGCACCAAGCAGTTAAGTTTGATTTTACCGCCGATGTAACTCTTATCGGAAACCAATCTGAGGAAGTTAACAAGAGGGCCTAGCAGTGGCTAGCATAGCACGAGATGTTGTTGAGATGACCCCTCCCCGCAATGACAATGTGCAGTAAATTTGTATCGGAATTTGAAACCTAAATTAACTATAATGCGCCAATTCACTTCCGTCACAGACAGACAGATGGACACTGACATCATAGCATAAGCGCGACACGTATATATTACATCTCGCGCTAAAAGTGATAATGTTTTTTTTATAATTTTATACGTTAATACTGATATGGACTTAGAGGTGTTTGACATCTGCGTCCGTGATTTCCTGTTGAGTTGCACTTTGCCACAACGATGAACTGCGATGGCAAATACTGAACATTCAAAGTTAAAATTTTCATCGAAATTGAACATAATAAGTTTGACGAAAGTAAAAAATGGCGATTTAATAGGCTACTGTGAAGTACGGCGACACCTTGGCTATAAACATTGCACTACTTCCCATTGTATTTCCACAGATGATGGTCTGCTTCTCAGCCTACATTTCTTATGACTAGGATTTTATCAAAGCCGGTGTAGTATCAAATATCTCGCAGTGCCAAATAACTCTATCTGTGCCATCGCGCGTGCGCGATCTCGCAAAGTCTCGTGCGCCACTGTTTATTTATTTAATATCTATTTCTTCAGTTACGGTTACGGTTAGGTTTAAGGTTAGGGTAGTTGTAGGGTTAGGGTTAGATTTAATAATTCCCACATGTCGCACAAATCTCGTACTGCGAGCTATTTGGCACTGTGACATATCTGGCATGACACCGGCACCCCGACGGGCCACCACTCGTGCAAAGGCACATAACGCTTGGATTGTTTAGGGTGGGTTTGGTAAACGTTTACAAGTTTCGTGTACATGTTTACAAAATTACACGATAGGCGCATCCCTACTACATATCCAAATCCGGATTTCTAAATCGGGTGCCAGTCAACTCGTCACATGGTCAACTCATCACAGCCTAAAATCGTGTGATGAGTTGACCGTCTTGTTAAACAAAGTTGTGACGAGTTGACTGTACCTGTTTCTTCTTGGTGTCGGTACTGAAGGTAACACATAGGT
>Ga0209782_1002389_pt1 | contig 10439 bp, 3 predicted proteins | sample WorMetmaBAHAMAS1_FD_187390 | JGI IMG/M metagenome (GOLD analysis project Ga0209782, IMG submission 187390) | Marine gutless worms symbiont microbial communities from Max Planck institute for Marine Microbiology, Germany - Inanidrilus... | ecosystem: Host-associated > Annelida > Digestive system >...
CCGTCGACCACAATCCAGTGACACGTGTGAATCCTCGGCCTGCAATATAACATATTCAGACGAGGCCTGTAATACTGAACAGGGCTCTGTCTTAATCAACACACACACACACACACACACACACACTGTACAAAGCAGTTAAGTAAATGTTAATTCACCTATCTGCCAACCTATACTGTGTTTCCAAAAAAATATACCACCCAACCACCGATCATAATTGGGCCCATTCCATGGGGCCATAGCAGTCCCCTGTCACGCGTTGTTGTTGTCGTCGTTGGCATCGTGGACATCGATGCGCAGGCGGCACGCGACAGTACCGCTGGCGACACCTGGTGAATGGGCGTGAGGCGGCTCGCAGTAGTGAATGGGCCCAACATTTTTCAAATGCCTCTTGTGTACATAATCTTCAGTTAGGCCGAAACGTGTGCTACCATTTTATAAAATAAGAGATTGTCTTTATTGGTGTACCCTGTATGCATACCAGCTGTCCACCATCAAATTTACAGGTAAATTCAGTGAATAAAAAAACATACGTAGAAATCAGGCAGAAGTTGTTCAGACTGTCGTGGTCCATTTCCCTTTGAACTGACAACCTTGGCGATATCCAACTGAATGCTGATGCTGTGAACTGCCTCCACAACTTTATCACAACTCTAAACATATTCACATGTTCAAATTATTAACGTCTTTCTTTTTAGCTTTTTTGAAACACTTTCAGACACTATGCAATACTACGAGCAGCTAGTAATTTTTAGCACGACATGCCAAATTAGCAGGTCATGCTTATGCTATGAGCACAATGTCTGTCCGCCTGTCTGTAACATTGGTGGACCAGTGACCAGTTGACCCGTTTTAAATTTTGGGGGCCCCATCCATATCTCAGGAAAGTGGAAATCAGCACACAACAGGAAAGGTCAGTGTACTGGCTACTGTATGCCAAAGTTGACCGAATTGTAGTATCCTGTGATTTGGGGTGTAGAAACGTTTAGTTTTGCACTTTGACGGCATTCAACGACTCACATGCCGCGCTATCTCAGCATCTGCTAAGCTTCATGTTTACAATGGCATCAACCTCTTACAAAGGACTACATGGTTGAAAGATCTCACATCCCACAATCTGACGATGATTCAAGCAGCCAGCATGGATCATAACTGGCGAACTGGAGGCTAATTTCTATAAAAATGTGGAGTTTTTCACTCTGATTCGGTCCTGACATATGGTGCTATACAAATTTGTGAATGACTGACTGACTAACAAATGGTGCCCGAGATGATGACAATGGTGAACAAACTGGTAATTACAGTCTTTGTACCAATTTCATTTTCATCAACACATCATATGTCATACACAAACCGAAAGCTGTGACTGCTTCAAAACAATTTATATTTTTAAACTCGGCTTTGGGAAACATCCGTGTTAACTGCAGCAGAACTAAACTGCCTAAAATACAAACTATCACATATTAACCGATAGCTCCTGGCTCATTTTCTCTTAACCATGACTAGTAAAATGCATGTGTACCTTGATGAGTTTAGGACCAACGACCGACAAATGACTGTTATATTTGTCAAGAGCATCTCTCATGGCACTAATGCGTTCTTCTTCCAGTTGCTGCATCTGACGTGCTGCCTGATAACACGAACAAACAACAACAAAATAACATCTTACTTGTCCGATCATCTACTCAGCTATTTAATAAGTATCTACTGCAAGTCTGCAACCATGAAAAAATTATAATGTGTTGGGAAAATATTGCCCCCTCCCTCATAAAGCAACTAAAAAGTGCAAGACAACAGTACACTACCTTAACTTGCCTCCGTGGCTCAGTGGGCTAATACACTGACTGAGCCGCAGTGCAGTGGGACTGGCTGGCTAGCTCGGTGGCATGGGTTCGACTCCCGCTGCTGCCGGCATGTCCATCAGGTTTTCTGCATGCTATGAGATTAAATTCTCGGGCAGGTACAGAGGGTTCGCCTGTATCCTCTTACAAATGTGACAGGCCATCACACCCGGATTGAACTGGGACGTCTGGGTGTGGTGAGAGCCGCCGGTGCGGATAACAGATGGCAGGAGCCAGTGGTCATATAGGAGGGCCGCACTTTGGCACCCTGCCAGAGAAACCCGCCGGCAAGATGTGCTCTATAAATATACAGTACAAGCCCCAGGGTTAGAGGGAAAAGTGCATTGGGCCAGGCCTAGGCCTCAGTGCTGGTGGTGGGCTGAAGGCACGTCAAAAGACTGCCAACAGCCTATCGCCACCCCTGATAGAACGAATGAACGAACGAACGAACAGTACACTACCTTGTACACATTAGAATCCCATTCTGCTCGAGCCGATTCCAACTTTTTGCAACTGTCAAAGTAATCCTTGTCTGCTTTCAACACCTGCTCTTCCAACTGCTTCATCTTTTTCTCCAACTGTAACAACAGAACTGCAGTAAACCAGTGAAATATCACGAATACCAACAACAGATTCACAGAAAGCCAAGTTTGAATACAAGTTCCTAATATTACACAATGGCCATGGTAAAGAGTGTCTGTTGTCTACTACCATTCAATCACTAGGTCAACTCAGCCTTGCATCCCTCTGTGGTCGCTAAATCAATTACCAGCCTTAATTAGCTGCGGTAAAGGCGGGAATGTCACCTCTGACGAGTGGCAGGTAAGTTAACATCATGTGATATAGCACGTGAGTTCCCGGAGTGGTAAAGGCTAACTGTTGCAAACTGATATACTCCGTTTGGTATTCATCGGACGACTATTCACTGAGGGACACTTCAGCGGGTACTAATAACCGGGGAACAATTAACCGGTCGACTATACAACGGCCGGACTATTCACTGGGAGCAATTTCACCGGGTGACTGTTCATCGTTAATTAGCTATCCAAATACCTACTGGCGATAAAACATTGCACGAGCTACGGCAGACAAAGAGGATGTTCAGCTAGGCACCAGCACTGTTCTACACAAATGATTGGGCCCATTCCATAGGGCCATAGCGGTCCCCTCTGTCACGCGTTGTCGTTGTTGTTGTTGTCGTCGTGGACATCGCACGCCACCTGCGCTATAGCTATAGCTGATGTGCGACTAGCAACACCTGGTGACTAGCAATGTAACGGCGGCTCGAAAGTAGCGAATGGGCACAACATTTTTCAAATGCTTCTTGTTCTTAAATTATTGCTTACAGTATAAATTCTGTGAAAGGTTGGTATCAGGGACTGCAGCTGTAGTTACTGTTCTTGTCCAATCATCCAGCCACATGGATCTTCATGTCAGGAACGAAAACTGACATGCACGTCAATTATGGATACGTCGGTGTTATGGCTACTTGCATGCCGAAGCCAACTTGGATCGTTATATCCTGTAATCCAGAAGCACTGAAGACGGTTGCGGAGACAAGCCAAGTTGTACTAATTGACAACAGCAACTAACTGGCTGACTTAACTAACTTATGGCTTTCATTAATTAGAAATGCTGCGGATATCCGAAGTCTGTCGGCAAGCAACCATGAAACAGACAAAAGTATCACAGAAAAATCAATACTTTGGGAACGTCTTTGTCTTTGTTCTTTGCAGCGCCATCTCGATTCGCATTCATGACGTCGTATGATCTCTCTCGGTCCCTCGCAAGCTGTGCAGCAGCCCTCTTGCACTGCAATGTGGCCACAACATGCTACTGTCAGCCAGAACTAAACAGAAAGTGTTAGAAAATGTATAATATATCACGATTAATATCACCAATAAAGTAAGAAAACGCTAATGTTTTCTTATAGCTTTTCAAACTGTGATTCAGATGCCATGTCAGATCAATTTAAATCGGATATAAAAAGCACCTCTTCACCAGATGTTAGCATTTCACCGACTTAGAATTACAGATGCTATGCATACTGGTACTATGCAAAGTGATATTTACTTACATACTGTGAGATTTTTGTCTCAAGAGTGCACAGAAATGGCATGAAAAAATCTCACCGCTCCACTTGAATACGGTACTTTTCTAGATGCTAATAAACAAAAAGAAACATCATATATGGTACCGTAACCACCCTAGAGGCACCGTGAAAGTGCACGGTGTATATCTGACTTCTCCAGGTATTCCAGCACGATCCATTTTAAGGACTTTTTCCAGAAGAACCTGGGTTAACCAGATCCCTTCCTATCTTTCCTTCTGCCACCTGTTCAGAAACAAAAATCTTTCAAGGTAAATGGCACAGGTATTCTTTATGGGCCACAATCCCCCCTGCAACATGCCCTTCCTGTCACCTAACCATCAGTGTTCAATCATAGTAAGTTAATAAGTTTATTATAAAATACACATGGCAAGCACACATTTTTACACAAAGAAAATAAACATACAACACAATAAGTAAAAATAAATCATAAAATTAAAGGACACTCAAAGCAGTGGCCTTGCCCCATCCTTTCATACATCACCCGATGCAACGGGCATTGCTTCCTGCACAGAATCCGGCACCAGAAGCAAAGAATAACCAACAGCCCAAAACACTAATCAGAAGAACTCACCTTTATCTCGGACTCTCGTCGTTCAGCCAGCGTCTTAGCACACCTGTCGACAGTGGACTCTGCCTACCATTACATCACAGATGCAGGCATTTTAAAAGTATGAAACGACTCATAATTCTCTACAGAATTATGATGCGATAAACGGCTTGAAAAAACTACAGTTTGAGACAACAAAATCTTTTCAGCAGCTTCGTCTTTTTCTTCTGATTATTACACTTTTCTACTGATGCCAGCAGGTTTCTGACTTACAATTAACATATTAGCCCACTGTATCCTATCTTCAGACTGTCTTTTAAACATTTGTTGTTTTTTAATTAACAGTACCATATTATTACTCACCATGTCTACACATTTCCAACCACTTGTTTGTTTGTTTACAGTTTTAAGTTTTCAACTTACTTACTTATTTATCTAATGCTAGTAACAATATATTATTAACTCACTGCTGTAAGGCAATTCACTAAACCACTTCTATAGCTGTGTCCAGTGAATAAACTGAGAACTAAAACTAGAGATCTGGAAGGCATGCAAAGTGGAATGCAGCATCCCTTCTATATTAGCAACTTTCCACTGCAATAAATGAAATGTGACAGATAGATTTGGTGATGGCCATTTTAACAAAACCAGTCATGCATGATAAACAAGCGTAAAAAATGACTCTCTCAAGTAACAAGAACTAGAATACCTAGTGGTATATGGTCGCACCTCTGCGGGGGGAGAGGGGGGGTCGATTGGGCCTCCGACACGATTTTGTTACGGACGGACAGAAAATGACTCTCGCAGCATGCGAGAGGCACGACTAAAAACGCACTATTTTATGGAATTCATTCTGTTCTAACAACAAGTAGCACCGTTCTAAATCAACAGCTGAATCGGCACAATTTGCCCAATAATTTCACAAACTTAGAAAGTTTCAGACACCCACTGATTTCCTAGATCATCTGAAAATTTGTAGTTTTGGCATTGTTTGTGGCAAAAAATATATAGGGAAGAACCCAAGTTGGCGATTTACCGAAATGTAATCAACTACAACACATACCAGTATGTCCAAAACTTGAAGAGAAATCCTGCTCAAAGACTGAATAAACAACAGTAAAAACACTGTAAGCAAAAATAGCAGTAACTCAGAAATAAGAATATTATTACTGCCGCAGCAATCCATACCAGTTTTCTAGTTTTTGAATGAGCATCAACCAAATTTTTGACGGCTTTGCAAACTTCATCATTAACAGCTTGTGACAGCAACCTGCAGACATACACGGGCGTAACAAACCAACTGTATGTCTAAGCTGCAACATTAAGTTGCACAGTTTCTGTGAGAAAACAACATTGCAAGGCGCAAAATGACCTAAATTGTGTTAAAAGTGCCGATAAGCTCTAACCAACCAACCAACCAACCAACCACCCACCCAACCAACCAACTAACCAACCAACCAACCTCAATTTAAGCAATGCAAACAAACAAAATGAATACTTGTAAAAGCTATGGCAAATATAGTAAATAAGCATTAAGTTTATTTCAAAACGATTAGATACAATATTCAGCTTTCAGTCATTAACATTTTAACATTTTAGCGTTTTAACTATATGACACTGTAATGCACCGGCGGTTTACATTATTGTAGTTGGCGCACTATAAGCTGCCTAATAATGATGATGATTTATGGTAACGAAAGGAAATAAAAACAGAAAAATAACAAAACATAAAGCATTTGAAAAATGTTGGGCCCATTCGCCACTGCGAGCCGCCGCATTGCCATTCACCAGGTGTCGCTACTGTCGCAAGCCGCCACTGTCGCACGCCGCCTGCGCATCGATGTCCACAACAATGACGACAACGACAACAACGACAACGCGTGACAGTGGGGACCGCTATGGCCCCATAAAATGGGCCAAATACCTATGTTGTTCTGCTTCAGCTTCCATTTCCACGGCAACAAGACACCACGCCTCGGCTAGAGTCCTGTTAAACCAGCCAATCAAGAGCTACATGTAATACCATCTTTTTATAGTTTTAAACTGCAGTTCATAGGTGATTTAAGTAACTAATTATCTCTGTGTAACAATGGGCTTACAAGCTGCATAAAATTTGTCATTTTGTTTGACCAGTCAACAGGATTGCTCAAAAAAGAAGTGAATGACCCGCATAAAATGAGTCTAGATCTGCTTGGTACATTTTCCCTTTTTTGTTCCTGTCAGCAAAGCTAAAACTACTGTAGATGTGTTCCAGCCATTATGACATCATCATTCAGGAATGACCTAGTTACTCTGAAATGCGAAAACTGTGTAAGTTTTGAATGACCGTAGTGGCCTCAGGTCCGCTGAGGTAAATGAAGTCAGAAGTCTCAAATGAAACCAGCTGGAATTATGCAATTAACTAACACAAAATAATAAACAAATGCAAAGAAAATACGTTACCACGAGTGCATTCACAGGCCTACATAAAAATAATAATCAGCAGTATATACGACATCTGAGTTATGCATTGATTAAAGTACCTGTTGATTAAACAAGTTTAAAGATCATCTAAAAACAACTGCAGCTCACAGCATACCCAAGGCCCGAACTGGTAGCCTTCGACAACTTTGTCGCTAACTTTCCAAGGTTTTTCGCATATGTTGACTCCAATTCCACCCTGAAGACAACATAACATCGTTTTAGTACAATACACTGTGCTCAGATAAAAATGCTAATGTTAATAACAAGAAGCATTTGAAAAATGTTGGGCCCATTCGCCACTGCGAGCCACTACATTGCCATTCACCAGGTGTCGCTACTGTCGCATGCCGCCACTGTCGCACGCCGCCTGTGCATCGATGTCCACAACGATGACGACAACAACAATGACAACGACAACGCGTGACATGAAATGGGCCCAATAAGCAAGGTATTACAGAGATGTTTGTCACATAGCCGAATCTTATGAGATACTTCTTGTGGTCAATGCAGAATAAGCATCTTCCATGGCACATCAAAGAACAGTATTTCATTGAATAATAATGGCAGTAAATTTCACATTTATCTCCAAGATAGTGTAGCAGCAATGGTCAACAAGTTATAGAGTTCTTTTGGCAGATAATATGCCCATTAACTAGTCAGCTGCTCAGATATTATAAAATTTTACACAATGCCATAGTTCTTAAACTTTGACTGCTGAAATATTATTATGCATTTTTACTGCATCTTTTCCACCATTTCTAAGACATCATCACTTTTACAGCATCTGTATATGCCCATGAGCTTAACAAGTCCGTCACTGTCGATATTACAGTTGAAATTATAAGTAACATAATGTACTATTAATATCAATTTGCACATGAAATTTGAAGTCCTGCACTGACTCCAAAGATATCACTACAACTTCAATATTTAAAACATATGCCATGCCCTTTTTGGGACAGTCTTTTTATCTACAGGCTACAACTTGCTATGATGAGCTAACATGCCAACTTTTTGAAGTCTACCTCTAACAGTTACAAATACATAAAATGTAAAAAATGGGGTGATAAGGAGTAATTAAGGGTTAATCAAGGTCAATGAAAATAGTGTCAATTGACAAATGCATGTGAGTTCTTATTAACATTGTCTAGTAACCACTAACTACATCCCTATGTTGCACCATTTCTGAGATATAAATAATGAAATATTGCTGGAAAATTACAGACTTAAACCTACTCCACCCATGTGGCACCCTTCTGGGGTGAGTCAACTGCAATTTCACCACAATCTTTAGTGTCACAAAACTAAAAGTCCCTGGGCTATCATGCTGTGTTGTCTCATGATGTGCTTTGCCACTGGTATTATTTGGCGGCTTATGACAAACACACAGATAATAGACTCAGGGCCACAGCATATGCTGTGCTGGCAAAGCACTTTATGGTAAAAACTGCAAGACAGAACCTTTCCTGGAGTACAGCACAAATATCTTTGCACATCTCGGTACCCTGTCGAATGTGTTTACGTAGTTCTTCAAATCCATTTGTACCCTACAAAGTACAAATTCATTCTGCTGCAAACAGCTTAAAACACAGAAACACTAGTCACATAAAAATATGCCTGGTACTGTATATATGTTTAAATTACAATTGACTAGCTGTACTGGAATTTGTACTAGATCAATGACACTGAGTACTAGTTTCTCTTGTTTATGTTGGCGAAAGTGTATAGAATGGGATACCGGAAATCAGTTAAAGGAAAATAGTAGCTGACATAAATGAAAAGCAGAAATGATAAATGAATGAAACAGCAATAGTAAGTTAATACTTGATAAGCAGTAAATGTATACACCTAAGGCAGGTGCTGTAGCTGCTTAATCAAACAAAAGCAACAACAGCAGTTCAACAATGTGTTTAACTACTCAAAAACTTGGATGAGCTGATACAGAAAAAATTCACTCACTCCCCCATCCAGTTTGGGGGCATCATCTCTAAGGGTATTTAAATAATATCACTGCATCTCATTTATCCCGTTTGCGTTAACTAACCTCCAGTAGTTCTCCCTCATTTTGTGTTTTGTTAGTCTTATCATTTTATATGTAATGTATGAATGTTTGTACGATTGTGTAATCCAGCCTTTGGCTGCCAGAGTTCAATAAACCTGTATGTATGTGTAGCTGCAGCACTTATTCCATTCTCTGTATATACTCATTACAAGTAAAGTTATCGGTAACTATAACACCACACATCCATCAAATTGTCATCCCAACCTGCAGAGCTACCTACTCAGACTAGTCCCTGATAACAATTCACTTTCATAGAGCAATGATAAGATTGAGTGAGAGCTAAACTGGGTACTAATAACCGCAGTAGTGGAGTGAGGGTGTTTGCTGCCAGGGACAAACGTCTGTGTTGTCACCCTCCCTCTCCCCCACAATCAGACTGACGTCATGAATTATGTCACAACTTCACTCAGTAAGTAAACCAAGGTATATATTAAATCTTCCATCCGCAAATCTGGATACAAAATTGGGCACATTTCCCTCCCTTCCCCTTAGAAGTAGGACTCCTTGAATTGAGCTAGGGGGTCTGGGAGCGCTGTGAGCTCCCCCAGCAGGTCTAAGCAGAGCCCAGCATGAAATAGCATTCTTATCAGCCCGACAAACGTCAAGTTTAATTATTCGACGTATCTATGTTCTTGGCTTTGTAGTAGTGATATAACGCTGTGTGGTGAACAATTCCCGGAGCGCCCAACAATCCTACATCATTCTTCACTAACACGGTGTAATAAACAATAAATGAACATGGCATGACATAAATGTGATCAGTCTGATACCCAGAATGATTCTCTGAACATGTCTGTCGACGATAATATTAATAACTTTCCAATAATATCAACTTTACTTTCCGTGTTTACCAATGCTGCCAAGTAAACAAAACACCTGCCACGCCTATACAGTATATAAATATGTAAAATGCTCGTGTCTTCTCTACGCACTTACGCAGTGACTGTGACAGCTAGTGAGTAGATCGACTGACCGAGTGTGCTTTCACTTTTCACAGGCTTAGCAAAATTAGCAAGCCTTGCTAGCAGTCATTGCCAGACGACAGTAATTCTATTAAAATATTAATATGTTTAATAATGTTAAATGTTATCGTTATAATTTTATTTCAATGAGTTGTTGAGATGTGTGTATTGTGTAGCAACTAGCAACGCGATTTTTTGTACAACACACGTTGGAAAAGATGTAATTTAAAAATAATGCGTTGTACAACTTATCAGTTTGTAATCGCTTCTTGATCTTGATAATAATAATAATAATAATAATAATAATAATAATCTTCAATATAGGCAAGTCACAACGCTCGACCAACATCTGTCACGCAGGACAGCCACACACAGTCTAGGCCTAGGCTGCCACGCAGGACAGCCAATGGTGCTTGACCAGCGCTGGGCGGCCGCCGACTCAGGCCCGGGC
>Ga0209782_1002390_pt1 | contig 10439 bp, 9 predicted proteins | sample WorMetmaBAHAMAS1_FD_187390 | JGI IMG/M metagenome (GOLD analysis project Ga0209782, IMG submission 187390) | Marine gutless worms symbiont microbial communities from Max Planck institute for Marine Microbiology, Germany - Inanidrilus... | ecosystem: Host-associated > Annelida > Digestive system >...
TCAATGAGGTGAGCAAGCCCTTACATCTGTCTACCAATCCTGAAATTTTGGTGAAGATTGCTCTATTAGTGTCTCAGCTACGTTGGCTAGAAAGTCGACCATTAAAAAAAAAAATTAAAAAAAAATAAAGAAAAAACATTGGTAAAATATATAGCCCTTCCGGCAAGTTTGCCGAGCGGGCTAAATAAGCATGTTTTCAGTGAAAGCAGTCCATCATTTTGTAGCAAAATGTGACGTTTATGTATTACAGCACTTACAAATGCACCAATGACTTGCAAAATTATTAAGATAATATATTTAGTTCACATATACATGAGTGTCCAAAAATTCTTTACATTTTGTATCAGCAACATACTGATAATTCCAACATAATCAACATGCCAATTTGCTTGCTTCTAACTTTCTTATAAATTAACAAATTCATTGGAGGATATGTCTGCCAAGTAATCTGCACCAAAAATTTCTTTAAAACATTGCATAAAACTGGTTGTCACATACGAAAGCACTGGAATGCCAGCACTGTTTAGATTTAACGCATTCTCTTTCGCTGTGGCACTGAACGATCAAATTCATCATCCTCGCTACTGTCACTGCCAAAGTTTACACCCATTTTACGACCAGATCTGCCTGTGCAAGACAACATCTGGGAATTTCGGGAACTGACTTCCAAACGTGATCGTTTAGCGTTAACAAACATACTGCTGTTCTGCTTAGTGCTTGGAACACGGCTAACTGTGCTGTCATTGTCATCGTCAATGATCGTGCATTCGTCCTCAGAACTTGAGCTGCAAACAAACACGCCATGCAGAAGCGTAACTGAAATGTGCATCTACGCAGCATCTAAAGCAATAATTCTACTAACTAAAAATTTATCATATTGTAAGACTGAATTTTTAAAATTACCTAAATAGCAGTTACTCACTTCACATTCTATCATTAATGATAATAGTAATAATAAGACGACTTCTGACACACCGTAACATAAAAATGTTATTAGTTAGCTTTATAGAATTTTTTGGCATTATAACATATTATGTATGAATATTATGCACTAAGACTGGAGTAAGAGGGACTGAAAAAATAGGTAAGAAATTTCCTGTGGTGTACACATTTGGCAGGGCTTGATTTTATCACGATATTTGTTTTCCAGCACTCTCTATGTATCTACCACAGCACTGTTACACATATACCGTGGTACAACTCCATATACATCTCCACAGTGCTTTATGGGGAGTTTAATAATAAAACGTGTTTATGAAAATATTTAATGGACACATCTGCAGTGCTGCATATAACTTTCACATTATAGATGATAAAACATAACAGTGGTGACACAACACAAATATCTGCAGTGCACTGAAAGCTGTAAACGTTATTGTAAAATTGTATACATACACAGCATGAGCCTTTGCACGTTTGGAGGACGAGGCCATCAGGAAAGCATCCTTTATGGATCGGGTATTTTGGCTTCCACGAGATGTGGATGGTGGAAGATCTTCAGCAGTCACGCTGTTGGCACGACCTCGACCTCCACGGCCCCGTCCACCACGTCGACTACTTTCACCTCGCCCTCGAGACGGCCTTCGCGACCCTCGACCTCGACCGCGTGCTGGACTAGCAGAGGACATCATGTCACTGCCACTGTCAGCGTCATCATCACCACGTTTCACATCGTCATCTTCGTCATCAACAACTTCACCATCACGAGACGATTCGCCCGGCGGTCTGCTGGCACGCACTCGACTAATTACTTCCTGCACTTCGGTGACTTCCTGTTTCACGTTCCTCCGACGTTCCTCTTTGAAACGCTGAACCTCTGCTTCGACTGTGTCTTCGGTGACGTTTCGCTTCTTCAAATACACCTATGTCAATACGCCAACAAAACTTAACAGTTAACGTTGACCAGCCGATGTCACCATACTCAATCTTTCAGAACTTTCACACCACAGGCTGGGTGACAAGAAAGGTGTGGCAACAGTATACAATAAGATGTTTTTTGTTTATTCAGCAAAGACATCTGTCAGAAAATGAGGCCAGGCTTACAGCCAACCCCAAAGCAACTGTGAATTTCGGGAATTGACTTCCAAACGTGATTGCTTAGCTGACTGACCAGGGAACTGTGCAGTGCATACTGCATATGCCACAAATACAGTATGTACTGGAGCAGCAGAACAATAATGATGGATAAGTGACTGTAAATGAAGGGACTGGTAGTAACTGTTCACAGTAATTACAGAACAATATCCGACCAATAATAGTATGTGCCATTTATATCTAAGTTTTATTCTAGTATAACAAATATAACAAGAAATGAAAACAAAGGGGAAATGCTAACCTGGGTTCATCTGGAAAACCTTAATGAACATGTGTTCACTGAAGTAAATCTGGACAAAAAGTATGCCTTCAACATCAAGCAGATACATATTCATTTATGGGACTATGACATATCCTATGTCATTACCAGTCCTCAATAACAGACTGACAACTTACTTGACATTTGCCTGACCTGACTTGCATTTTTCCCCTCTATACAGTGGTCCTTATAACAGTTTTAACTGTTAGGCCATTCAAAAAAATATGATGATGATGATATCCACGTTTATGGTGACATACTAGAAGTACTAATTTTGTCTGGACAAACCACTCATACACATCCAGGACAGACTCTTGTAAGAGTTCACTGCCGTAACAAACAAGCATACTGTCAAACTCACACAGACACACCGGTTTAACATCCAGTTTAAAAGGTCTTCTCCATGTGAACATGGGTTAGCTGCTACCCCCCACCTTATTTTCTTTCCGTATTTGTTCCAAACAGCTCCCAGAAAAATGCTTTCTTAAGTCACTATGTCTACAATGGAAAAGAAAATCTTTCTGTACACTGTAAACTTACCTGTGTTTTCTTAATCTGGTGCTTAGCCAACTCAGAAATAGCATCTCGTTCTTCCTTATCGACAAATTCTTTTATTGCATCACTCAAGCCTCGTTCTGTCAGAACCTGCAGCTGCTTTGCCTAGAAACAGCCGTACATTATTATTATTATGATTATTATAAATGTATAGATATGAGTGACACTGTCACGCAAGCGTTGCAGGGTCACTGTACACATAACAAATAACAGTAAAGAATCTACAATAAGAAACACAGAGCCAATGTTATCAGTCAGCAAAAGACACATCAAACAGCGCAGATTTCAGCCTCTACATCACATTACATCACACTGAGGTCCGGTTTTTCCACAGCAAATTAATCTCCCATTAATTTAATCCGGCATTAAATCCAGCAGATAACGATCAATTTACTCAGATGTCGTTTTTCCACCGGCAGTTCGTCAATTAAATCGTCCATTCACCACTGCTTAACTCAATCCTGCTACCACTACTATGTTCCATAACATCGGTTCATCATAGTAAGCTGTGATAAATTAGTAAGTACATATAAATACAAACAAAAAAGATCATCAGTCACAGAATATCAATGCATCTATACTATGAAACCATCAGTCATTTACCTGCATCGGCTCAGGTCTACTCAGCCTTTCATCCTTAATTGGTAAATAAATCGAGTACCGGCTGGTTACAGCCAGGGTCAGGGCGAGAGAAGCTGCCCCTGCCGAGTGGCAGGTAACTCTGTGTGATCCCATATGGCATGCAGGCTCCCGCAGCAGGGGGAATGCTTCTAGCACAAAATGCTACACTGCTTTACTTTCACACATCGGAAAAATTAATGACAACTAGAAAACAAGCAGTCGATCGACCGGCAGACCCACACCGGTAGTGTACTTGATAACCCTGTGTCCTTGACCTTTTGACCTAACGGTAAATGCATGCCAAGCAACTGGCATGTAGCATAGTTGTTCCAATTTTTTAAAAACGTTTGCATATTTGAGGAAAAAATTAATGTTTTTTTTTAATTCCCGGAATAATGATTTTAACATTATAAATGTGTGCATTTAAAAATTTTTCTCACTTGAAACGATGGAACAATTATGTCGTACAGTATGTGTACCAACTTTCAAGTTGATAGCTCTGGTCACTTCAGGGTCCCATTCTATCTTAAAAATTAAAAAAAATAAAATTCCCTCACTTTCCATTGACTTTTCTGACCATATCTGGAATTTTCCCTGACTGTCCCTAACCACATTCAAAATTCTGACATATGTTACATATAACAACAGAGTGGACTTACCCATACAGGCGACAATCGAACTTCAGTAAAAAAAAATGTAGCAATCATAATGCAACTACTGAAAACATGAATGATATATAAAATTTTCCATGACCATTAGCAAAATTTCCTGACTTTCCCTGAACAAATCAATTCCCTGACTTTTCAGTGGAATCCCTGCACTTTCATTTTAGAGTAAGGAGAGACTCGCAATCGTTCAAAATGAGAAAAATATTAAAAATTCACTTTTTCCACAAACAGAAACATTTAGAACATTATCGCTGTCATGTGTAATAACATATGCAAAAATAGAACTATCAATAAACCGACCTGATCAGCTTTGGCAAAATATTCACGAACCATATCTTCAACCCTTGTGCTATCTAGTGATTCAATTCGTGTGCTAAATGCACTCTCACCATCTGCAAACAATGAACAAACAGCATCTTTTTACAATATCAGTCTCATACTATCCTCAATGCAATATTCAAATTTTATGCAACATTCTGATATTAATAATGCATTCAATGTGTCCAACTCTTATGATTAAGATGAAATACAGACTGTACAACAATGGCAATAATAACAGCACATGTGCATGAATTATTTTAGGCAGGAAAATTAAGCAAATCTTTAAGTGTATCGCAAACATTGTGACAGTCAGCAACAAAATTCGAAATTCTCAAAATTCTCTCGAGGACAAACTTCTGGGTATCAGCAGATTTTATGTGCCACAGACGAAACCAACATGCAGTTGATGACAGTCGATCAGGCACATTAGCACCAACCCATTCAGGCACGGTGACGCTAACTTAAACCTGATATATTGGTGGTCATGAAGTCAGTAAAGTTTGCGTACGAAGTGCATAACTAGGTTCTTCGCTGTCTTCAGCAATATGTATCAGTTCACGGTAATGATGATGACCAAGAACAATTTAAAATCTAAATCTCATACCCGGATTATCATGCAATTTCTGCTCACTGGCTTCCTGAAATTTTCGTCGATGGAACATAACCAGATCTTTTGGATTGGCGACACGATCCACAAATTTCTGCCCAAACCTTTATACAACACAAATTACATATTGCTTCGGAGTGCAACTAACCAATACATCTGTCATGATGTTTTTCTAGTAGTAAGCATTACTGACAACTAATCATACATACAAACATAACTTTACCTAATACCTACGCACATCTGTACATTAAATTTACAGCTGATCAAGAGATACATTATATCACAATGCTTCTACCCGCTGCCAGCAAAAGCTACAACAAGGACTTCATAATGGCCGAAACAAAAACACTTGATCAAGTGCTGAGTCGTAAAGAAAAACAAAATGAGTCAAACCTGTGAGTACTGAATAGTTCAAAGCCACCACTGTAATCAACCCGCAGTCGAATGAGTGGTTTGTCTGGCCTCAGCTGACGACCAATTCGCTCTCTCTCTGTGTACATAACAACGTTCACACGTGCCACAAAGCAAGCTGAACATCAAGAATTAACTAGGAACTAGTTACACAGTCATACTTTCAGTGCTCTGCAATCACTCCATATTCAGCCAGGTACCCAAAGGAAACGTATTGGATTTACACATGTTGGATGCATTTCCTGACAGCCAATCGATAGTATCAAAACAAGAAGCATTTGAAAAATGTTGGTCCCATTCGCCACTGCGAGCCGCCACACGCCCATTCACCAGGTGTCGCTACTGTCGCACGCCGCCTGCGCATCAATGTCCACGACGAAAAAGATGACAATGACAACGACAACGTGTGACAGAGGGGACCGCTATGGCCCCATGGAATGGGCCCAATAATGAAAAGAACTAAAAGCACTGATGTCAACAATGAATAAATACCCAGTGGATGACGGGGTGCCTGTTAAAATGGTACTCTGATGCCAGTACCCACAGAGTACAAGTGAAATCAATAAAAATTGCGCTGTTTACATTGAAACATCACTGCACCATAACAAATGATATCACCAACATGCAAAAACTTCCTCTTATTTAGACATCTGATGGATGGCTAAGTGTGATATCAAATCACAAAATTCAATAAATAAATAAATACAGCGATACCATCTTTTTCTAACAAGGATGAGACCTTCTCAGCACAGTACATCTCTACTTTGCGCACAACGTCTGGATCCCCTGGATTTATGTGCGACTCGGATAGTATGACATCTTCCAGATAGAATGGACGAACAGTTTCCAGTGGTAACTTCCGCAGTTTGAAGTTGCGTCCGTTAATAAGCAGAAGGGCACAGTGCTTCGGTTTCGTCTCGCTATCACTGAGTGACGTTGCTACCGTACTGCCAGGCTGCGTAATGAAGAAGTTCTGTATGCCATTCCACGCTGGCTCGATCAGACATTCGTGCTCATGGCCCCATACAACTAGATCCAGAAAATCATCGAGAAACTGTTCTGGAATGTAGTTTGTCTGGCCGTGTCGCACACGGTTTTGATGTATTACAAACAAGCTGAACCACTCGTCAGCATGCTCACGAGGTCGCAACATCTTCACCGACTTATGGCAGAATAATCTGTGAAAACATATTACAACTAACTCAAATGACATCCTATTAATTATTATATAGGAAAAACAGATCACAGTTTATGTAATGTTATATAAGCCGGAGTGCTAAAACAGCAACAATTTTAACAATAGTTAAATTATAACCACGAAACACATGCACTACCACATCTTAATCTGTCAATCGCCAGATTTAAATGTATAACCTAGAACATGTATGTGTTACGCGATTATAATTTAACAATTTTTTTCAATTTCTGCTGTTTCAGAGCTTTGGCTAATACAGCATTAGATAAACTGTGATCACTTTTAGCATGAGATGTAATATATACATCTCGTGCTTATGCTATGATTCCAGTCCGTCTGTCTGTGACAGAAGTGCATTGGCGCATTATAGCTAATTTAGGTTTCAAATTCCGATCCCTCTTTTACCACGCATTGCGGCCGCCGTGCTGCTCGCCATGCTGCCGCCGTGCTGCTTGCGGGCGAATCATCTTGCGCCATGCTAGTCAGTCCTAGACTCTCTTGTTTCTATATATTATCTACTGTTTTATTAAAATTTCACAGTAAACTCAACTTACCGAATTTGTTTAAAAAAATATTTATAACCTTTACCAAGGTAACAAGCAGACCTATAAAGTAAACTTTTGCCCCACCCCCACCCCAAAAAAGGTCCACAACAATTTGGAGTATCTGTAAAACATCCACCAACTAAGGATTTTCAAAATTTGACATTTTAATGTGTAGCGGGAGTTTCAATGATCAATTTATGTTACCTCACAGATATCCTGTTGATCGGTAAAAAAGGGTCTGTAGTGTCAGTAATCAATAAGCTCATATATCACCATTCTAACTCTCATGGAAATCAGTTGAACCGTAACAACTCCATTACTCCGAAGAAGGTGGCTGGCCGCAAGTACTGATAAAACATTAAAATTATAGCACCAAATATATTCCTGTTCCATAACGTGCATCACCATGACAAATTTAATGACGACTAGTCAAACTATAGCTGAGACATAAGATTTGTCAACTTTTAGAATAGCATGCTGCCACCATGTTAGTTTTCTTTCAATTAATGGCTGACTGTTAGCGAATGGTCAAAATACTGAACTCGTTAAATTTCTCACTATGCTGCATAAATATTACAATGTTCACATTCTCAAATCAGTGGGCAAACACCATCTCTGACTGTTAACAATTCAAAATATTAACAGACAATGGGTCAGGAGGGCCTAAATGTGTCTCAGTGCCAACTGTGCAAATTTAATTAAACAGTGAATAAACCATGGCAGAGATATACTGAATTTTCACTTTTCAAGATGGCGGCCAACCGACATCTTAAATTTTTTCAAGCTTGAAATTTTATTGGCCTATGGCCTGAGGTGTATCACTCAACCAAATGTCACCTAAAGTGCTCAAACGGTTGCCGAGATATCGCAATTTTACAATTTTTTTTTAACGGCAGCTCTCCGCTATCTTGGATTTTCAAATTCTTGACATTTTAACAGCCAATTGGGCCCAGACATATAAGACAAAATAGTGTTGTTATTTAGATATGTATTACGAGAATAAGGTCCCTCTCCTCTGATAGACATTATCTGAGCTACGGTGTTTGTCTGGAGGTAAGAGGGGAGATTATCAGAACTGTTCTGTGCTGTATTGTATACGACAGTTGTGCACAATTATAAGCACACTTAGACGAGCAGTTCTTACAGTTCTCTGGATTGGGTTTTGTCACACTGGGTGCATTTCACTGTGCATAGCCTAGATTTAGTTGTGTTTATCTGTGTGTATTTTGTGCTTTTGTTTTTCATACTGCATATATGTTGTGTTATTGTCAACACAGTCCTTAAGACCTCTCTTCCTTCTTTGCTTTGACACTTTTGGTTGGGTCTTTTGACCCATAAAACCCGTCCCCGATATGAGCTATAATGTGTTTGGTGGGACGTTAAACCTTGTTCAACAACATTACGAGAAAAAGAATAATGTAGCATTTCACACAGCACTGCAGTATTTAAAACAAAACAAAAAATATGGCAGTCTACAGCAAATCATGAAAAGTATTACAATAATTCAGGCTACAAGAACACTGGACTGTAAGTACAGCAAATGGAATAAACAGCACACATTAAATGCCCACAATCCTGCAACTGCTGTTCATATAATTATATAGCACTAATGGAATAAATATGCTGAACATAACAACATACCTATGGAGTCGCTCGTCTCTCATTGCTCCCAATCCATACAGAGCAAGCCGCGTTTGACCCTTCTGCATCATCAGCGGATTCAACTCGACCACCTCCAGCGACAGGCACTTACCAAAATAATTCACAAGACCAGTGGCATGCAGCAAGTCCATACAGCTGTAGTTGCCCTGGCCAGCAGGATCATCATGGTTCCCGTGGATCGAGAAGACAGGCATACCAATGCTGTAGTTTGGGTCAAGATAATTAACTGAAGGAAATGCAGTGTGACCAAAATTAACTGATGGATCACTGAGGAATTTAACCTAAACATCGAACAGTGAAAATGGACAATAATCCCAACAGCAAACTAGTTTACATGCACTCAGAACTGCAACTTAAATGCAGTGTATAATACAATTATAAATGGTGGCAGGAAAATCTACGACAGATGTTAGTATATGAGGCAATCTGCTCTGGATGGCAGAGAATGAGAGAGAAGATAAGACTGTAAAATGGCAGTTAAAATTTCAAAGGTGATCACTTTGAAAACTACAGTACAGTTCTGTTGGATAAAAACAGCAAAGTTAAAGAAGAAATGTGAATGGCCTTATGATTCTTGTAAGAAAAAAGGGAAGTATGTGTAACATAATTTTGCGTATTTTACAACATTGCAAACTACATGTAGAAAAGTGTGGCAAAGTCTAGCATATAGCCCGCTTGGCGCCATAGTGTTGCCCTCTAGCGAATACTAATGAAACACACTTACTTACTGATCGCCGCCTTGCCTAGCAGCCCCCCCAATACTGAACGCACCTGAAGTCACCGCTGAACAAAATTCGACGCCCTCTGTACAATGTCTTAAACTCCGGGGTCACTGAACAGAATCTTACCAAATTACTACAAAATGTACAGAAATAACCGCCGATTACTCTGCCAATACTGCCAATATCAAAATTGTGACCTTTCAATCCGAATGAAGATCGCCATCAAATTGCGGGCGAATCGCGGCAAAAAATGCGCGTTTTAACAGCAAAAACTCCGAGATTGTTGAACGTAAGTTCACCAAATTTGGACACCATGTAGCCTGATTATTGACACTGAACCTTTTGAAAGCAGATTTACGATCGGCCACAGCTCATCAATCATTAGAAGTGTTTTCAACACTCAACAGTTGACCAATAACGGTCACTAGTTTCTCACACTGACCATCCACTTTTGTATACAGCACAATGAGCATGAAGTAATGCACTCCAGGTTTATCTTCGGCAACTGATACCAGTATTATTTAGATGTCACATTACACGCAAACAGAGGATGTGATTTGGCAATGAGCAGATATTTATGGAAAAGTTTTGAGTACATGTACTTGTCTATATTAAATGGAAAGGATTTTTGTTAAAACTCACAATAACTAAGACTAAACATATACACTGTGTCTCAAAAAAAACGACAATGATGTAGCACACTATAACTTCAACGCACATAAACCGATTTTGGTAATTTTTTTGCACAGATGTTGCTGAGTGAGTACGCTAATAAATGA
>Ga0209782_1002391_pt1 | contig 10436 bp, 7 predicted proteins | sample WorMetmaBAHAMAS1_FD_187390 | JGI IMG/M metagenome (GOLD analysis project Ga0209782, IMG submission 187390) | Marine gutless worms symbiont microbial communities from Max Planck institute for Marine Microbiology, Germany - Inanidrilus... | ecosystem: Host-associated > Annelida > Digestive system >...
GAATTTTTGCATATTTTAGCAAAGCGCGCATATCGCATATTTTTTTCCACATATTTTGGCATTTTGGCGGCATTAAATATTCTCTGTAGTAATTTTTCGGTTCAACATTCGTTGTTAAGTGGCTGTAATTGTACTAAATAACGGCTATTCTATCAAAAATGTACCATGTCAGATTAACAAAGAATACGTAATCATGGCCTATTTCCGCATATTTTTGCCGCATATTTTGCCATGTTATGGTCCGCTTATTTTGAAAAAAATTCCACATTTTTCTGACATGCCTAACTAAGCTAATAATAGCTATCAAACACAAATTTACAGATTTCAATGTCATCTTAAAAATTTTCAGTGGCAAAGCACCCCTCCCAAAAAACCCCACTATTAAAAAGCCCGGGCCTTGCCACCACCAACGATGTCGAAGCATTGAGCGCACATACAAAAAAATAATTCGGTTGGTTGGTTAGAGCTTAATGGCACTTTTAACAAAAAAAAAATCATTCACTAGCTTCACTGATCCACCAACAGACTGGTCTAGCAGGAGCTAAACCCAACAGCTAAAAATCTTGGATCCTAAGGCTACAAAACATGGTCATAGGCCCCCTTCCATCGACTGAACTTCATGAAAGTCATCCATAAGCATGACGATGCATAACCTACAACTGGCATGACAAAATTTTGGGGAAACGGGTTGTCACAAGTGCCCCCAGACTCTCACGGGTCCCCAGCATTGCAGGGTCTGCAGGGGCGGTTGTTACACCACTGTGTATTAGCTAACAAATGCAAACCGTATAAAGACAGCACTATCTTTGGCTCATATTGCCTTATAAGCATCGGACATAACACAATGTTACTGCTCAACTTTGTTGCGGTGTAAAAATATTTTTAAAAAATCACAGCAGCAGCTTGGTAGTGGTTCACAGCTTGATTTCTGGTACACCAGCCACTCCGCGTTTCTCAATTCCGCACTCATTCACCCCTCGTCGTATCTTAAAGAAACCTGTAATAGATAGATAACAACAGAAGTTTTATGGCCACTATATAGGATAATTTTTTACTACCACCTTCAGCTAGGAACAGGATTTTGTCGGAGTAAAGTTGAACTGCCCACATGCCCTTAATTGTTATTCGGACTAAGGCAATTACTTTGATCATTACCAATATTAATATAAAGACTGACGTCAATCTACTACAGCTATGTTTCATTATGCCATATGCAATCTAAATACAGCGCTCAAGGAAGTCACACACTAAAAATAAAAGAATGGAATATGCAATGATGTAACTACTGTTCATAGCTGCATAAAAGACACGAGACCTAGCACTGGCTAGCATGGCGCGAGATGATCCGCCCACAAGCAGCACGGCCGCCATGCTGCAAAGAGCACTGGGCGGTAAAGTGGGATCGGAATTTGAAACCTAAATTAGCTATAATGCACCAATGCACTTCCGTCACAGACAGATGGACAGACAGACGGACACTGACATCGTAGCATAAGCGCGAGATGTATATATTACATCTCGCGCTAAAAATTGCAGTGCAATTATACTCGCAGTTATGGTGACTACAGGGTGCACCAATAAAAAAACAATCCCCTAGAAAAATTTCTGTATTTCAGCAACAGTAGCATGGATTTGGGCCAAACTTTCAGACTTTGTACGCGAGTATTCACACAAAGCTGCAAATTTCATGGAAACAACTGTTGGAGGCAAGGAGGAAAAATAAAACAGTTGTGCACAAAAACATGCTCACAACTGTGTGCAATTCTTCAATTTTTGAATTGGTTACGTTTAGATTTCATTTTTAGTGTGTCTAGATTAGACATTTTGTGTGTTGTGTATTTAGTGCTAACTTAAAACCATTTTTGTGCTACTTATAGTCGTTAACTTGGGTTAGTTTCTTCATTATTAGCCAAGGATTGGCTATAAAGAATGCATATCTGACATGATCGATTTCTGACGAGTGAGACATAAAACCTCGATCAATCAGCACTACAATAATACATCCGGCTGTGCTTTTATGGAGTGACATGAATCGCAACTTTACTGTGTCACCACCCACTGGGTGGCTGTTTACAAAAATATGCCGAGCTTCAAATAGCATTCACAGCATCATCACAGTATTAGGCTTTGAATCTGTTGATGCCAATTCCATCCGATACCACTGGTATCAGCCAACACCCGACACCCAAAACTCGTATCGTTTGTTCCCTATTATTAACTAACTAATGCAAAAGAGTCAGATTAACAGACATAACACCAGGCCACTGCTACCAATGCTGTATACGTCAATTAATCGACAAGCACAATAACAGTAAAATACAGCAAAGTTTCAGCATCTTCTTCATAACATACCATTTTCTCCCCAGTCAGTATTCCACGAGTTAGCAACAAGCCAGTACGGAGTTGCATTCTCCACACCCCAACCGAGAATCTTCATAGCATGGCCCCTCGTCACCTCTCCAGTCACGTGCTGGTAAATACCTAGCATGAACATCGACACAAAATGTAGAGAATTCTTTATAAAGATGATGGCAACAAGCAAAGGCCATCATATAGATCACGGCATCCTTTTCCCTACTCACAGAGTCAATGGGTGAGGTCAACTTTGGTTAAGTCTAAAGGCTAAGACTAAAGGCTTAGTCCAAAAGATACACATTTAGCACGGGGAATTCCCAAGTTAAAACGGTTTGGTTCAAATTAGCCTTTAGACTTTGCGGAAGTTGACCTCACCCAATTAATCCATTAAGAAAAGATTAGGTAAGATGAATTTTCCCAATACAGCTCAGTGCTCCGAGTTCCTTTCAGTGCTTGGACTTACTTGCTTACTTATCTTTTTATCTGATAATGGCCTGCTTCGTTTCCATGCCGGATATCATAAAAGGTGACAAAACCAGATTTTAAGTTCTCTGTGCTTATTTTGTGTTATAGTATCTCTGTGTTCCTGATGAATCTTTGCTTGCGTTATTAAGATTTAGTTCTTTGTGTTAGCCTAGCTTTAATGTATATTTTTGTGGTTGTGTCTCCTGGCTCTGATTGTTTTTTTTTTCAGTACTAACAAGCATCTCCAAAATTACATTTTGTTCTGTCAAGTAAGACATTAAACCTTATCTCAATCAATAAATCAATCAACCAGTGACTGAACACTGGAAAAAATCTGGCCTGAAAGACCTGCTGCAGTTATTTCCTAAATCTCTGTTCTGGTGGAGTGACTTAGGTCAATCGAAAGTCAGAGAAGTAAGTACTTAAACGAATAATTAGTGCATGACCATATCTGGAATCCACTGTTTTGTTGCAGCAACAGCACAAAGTGTAAAAATACTAAATATATGCCACTAACATTGAATAATTCTGTCCGTTAACTCACCAGATTTGTAGCTCAGGAAGTCCTCATATATCATCATTTCTACCTGAACTGGACCGTGATTCATTATTTCAGCTCGAATCTGATCCTGATCATTCGGTATTTTATACGCAGAAACTCCTGCATATTAAATATTACGTACTATAAGCATTTTTCAACACGATAATTAAGAACAACAATTTGGTATAAACAACCACAATAAAACAGACCAGAACAAATTACAAAAAAACCCAACTAACACAAGCATGTGACACTAAGTCAACTAAGCAAAAATTAAAAAACAGTTTAAATAAACTAGAAATGCTTGGCAAAGCTTAGTGCATAGCCTGCACAGTTTAGCAGTCTGCGCCCTCTGTACTCGACCAATCTCCACCAACGTTTCAACATTGGTACACATATGGGTGTACAGGGTGAGTCAAAAAAGCAACTGTCCTAAGACTTTTGCACATATTTCAGCTTGTGGTCAGCCTGTGCAGAAGAAAATTTACCCAGTTGTTTGAAATTAATATATTCATCTATGTACCAATTTTGGTCCACTTACCTTAATACTTGTGAAAACTAACAATTTTTGTAACTTCTGAATTTTAACATTCCATTACAGCTTTCTGCAGTATTTACAAACTTCTTTTGAAAAAAAACTCATTAAGTTAATGAAATCACACAATAAAAGTGTTTATCAGTAATTGTTAAGTCATAAATCGCATTTTATATCCAAGATGCCTCCAATGAGCTGACACACTCTCCTCCAGATGCTTGGGTAAGTCCTTCACACCTTTTGCAATAAAGTTCTGCAGCAAGGCAGTTCAGATCTGCTGTAGTGTGTCCATCAACTCTGAAATTCTTTTGGGTATAGCATGGTGTTCGTGGCTATTGCAAGCCACAAAGATGTGGGTTAATCTAATGACGTAACCACAATTTCTGTGAAGATACTTATCTGCATTTTATTATTCTACGAGTGTTCACAATATGACTGCAATGCTTAAAATCTGAGAGAGTAAAAACGAGGGTAGCTGTAAAAAATGGACTCCTAATTTATTAAATTTTTACGTAAAGTCTCCAAATTTGGTACACATGTGTGGATATAAATTAACTATTACTGGGCAAAATTTGGCTTAGAAAGGCTTAGCACAGGCCAAGATATTGTTAATAGCTTTTGAAAAATTACTTTTTTTTGAGTCACGCTGCAGATGATCAATCTGACATTCGTTTTGCGATCTCTCGAGGGACATTACTATGAAAAGCCAGCAATCAATTTTGGGGGCAACTCACCAAAACTGTCCTTTGAATTACAATGTTGTTGGTTACCAAAGCAACCATAGCTAATGCACGTTTACATGGAAAATGGCCATAAAAACGACGTGGTAATGAATTTGGTAATTGTAAAGAAACAACATGGAATTTACCAAATTGTTTGTCGTCTTGATATGCCAGCGTGTATCCCTCATCACACTGTTCAACACATTTCGGCGTTGGTGTTGCCGATACGTTGCATGCCGGACGAGATCCGTTGGTGTAATGCTCACACTCGGCAAACGAGTACGGACGACAGCCCTTAAAAACACACGGCGTCACAGTTCACAATCAGTTCACCATCATCGACATAACAACTGCAGCTATATACTACACAGTCTGTACATATTAGTGGCTTATTAATCAATAATAAAACTGACTGGGTACAGTGGGTAGCCCATAAAAAATGTGTGATTTTTGCAAACTATGTCTGCCTGAATCAAGTGCTGCGTTTATCGCATTTTTCAACCTTTCAAGCACGGCCTTTGTGAAAAAGCCACATTTATCCAAAATACAGTTAAACAGAGGCTACAATAGTTCCATCCCTTTACTGAAAACTTTGTGCAAATTCGATTACGTTTTTTAAATTTTTTTCTGACACGTGTGCGGAAAGCAATGAAGTCCTTGTTAGAAAACATTAGTCAATCAAACGATTGTTTATAAAACGAACTGTAATGTAAATTTTCAATTTAAAATGCTCCAATAAAAGTAATTTGTCAACCAGTTATATCATTCTAAGCATGCATTTAAATGTACAAATGTTAGAATTAAATTACCACATTTTTATGGGCCACCCGATACTTTGTTTATCAACTGAGTACAACTGAACCTAACACTGCTGAATGACACACAGCTTAGTTACAGGAAAAAATACTAGGTCAGACTTTAAAGAGTATATGTATTTCTTAAAAAAAGTCTACCTGCTGACTGTTGTAGTTTCCTCCCGTTACTATGCCAACTTCAGTATAGAACCTCCAGGCGGCAGCACCAATACCACCCTGACATCTAAATACGGCAAAGACGGTGGCATGCACCAGCACAAAATACAAGACAAAAAACAAAATTACAGCATATATAGCACAACTTGGAATTTTTACAGGGACTGTTGCAGATTGACAGAGATGGGTAGGAGTGCTTCAGTGCAGAAATGTTAAGGCGTCGAGGTCCGACTGGTTCCGAGACCAAGTCCATGGCCTAAGCATCACAACATTAGCCTCAGCTGACCTCATCTAACATTACTGCTGCAGTCTCATATGTCACAAATGACTGAGAAGTGAATAGAAGTGAATTATTATTAATTATTTTAATCACCACATTATACTGGACCTACAGACCTTAAGTAACCGACAGCAATTCCTGAAGTGATTTATCTTACTTGGACCACTCTAAAAAATTTTTTGGATTAATTGACTGACTGCAGACTAGACAAATAGTAATAACATCAGATCTCTCCACAACCGTCCCTACTGATGGATAATAATATAATTAAAAAATTTGAAAATTCATGCTACTGCTATTAAAAATGGTACTGAGATGGTATATGTAATGGACTGAGAACTCCAGCATCGTTTCCCTATCTGACTGGGTTTGATGAAAGTAGTGGATTAGGTGACAGAGTTCTGGCATATGGTACATATATTATACACACTGTATCCATACCACAATCAACGCTGAACAAATTAACTGAAAAATCGAGACACACAATCATGCGAATATCTGTAGTGATGTATGTGGCTGTACTAGATCGTATAAACACACAACATATATACACCAGAACAGAAAGACTATTCCAAAAGGTGACAACTGTTTTTTTTGTTTCACTGCCTGGCATTTAATTAATGCAACAAGAAACAAGGAGAAAGAGAGACTGATACATACCCCATACCACAGATGCTACAGCAGGTGAGAAGGTCTTGAGCAGAAATATGTGCATTAATTGTTCCATTGGATGCAATGCAAATTCGATCGGATATTGCCTCAACTGCTGCAAAAGCCTAAAGAATCGAACAAATTTTTTGGTAAATCAAGAGTATTGAGACTGCATTTGTGGGAAAATTACAGACTAGAAAATTGTGGACTGGAAAATGGTGGATAATATTTATTAAAGACAATCATTATAGACAATTCAGCTAAAATGGAATAAGTGATGAGAAGTAAAAAAACTGGAAAAGTGGGCAAAGAATGACTTTGCCCACTGCTAGAAACCAACCTAATTTATGAGAAAAAAAAATTATTTCATATTAGATTTTTAAAAACATGCCAAATTTCATTTAAAGGACAATTCACAAAGTCTAAGAGGTTTATAAATATTTCACCGACGAGACTACTTCAGGGTGTTACATAACGTCAAATGTTATTCCTGGAGTGACAAGTATATCTCCTAATGCTGACAAACCACTTGGCGCTGCCCTCACATGAAATAGACCATATTGTGCTGCATGCTGACTGTAATTAGCAGACAACAAGCATTGCAAGCGACACTTAAAGCAAATTCCCACATCTATGTCGGTTATTAGCACATTATGTGCATGCTGAGGCTCAAAATCCACTTGGTTGATTTTTTGTCGACGTATTATTCAAGCATTTTTGCAACAAATCAAACCGATGGAGCTCGAGCCTTAGTGTAAAGCATCGTTGGCATCTACCACATTTGTGCTAAAAATGGACGTTAAACACCAACTAACTCGAGGTGCAAGCAACAGAGATCCACCGCTGACAGCATTGTTGTTCTCACTTCACCCACTAGTAAGATATGAAAGGCACTGCAAAATGTAGAAATTAAAGTGATTCGGGGGTAATCACCAATATAATCATTCGATACAGCGCATATGACTTCCTATTCAACTTTAATAAAAACCATGCATCTATCTTGTACCTTTTTCGAGTTATAGCAAGTCATTTGTCGAAAGTTGCCATATTAACAGAACAGGACTGTTGATCTTTAAATGATTTTAGCCTCCCCCACCTGCATTTTTCGGCTCAGCAGGGGGTGACCCTGTTTGAATTTTGTGGAGATTTTGGCAACAAAAACTTGGAGTCTTAGGGCTATCGTGTGGCATTGTTTGCATGATCCTAGGTTTAGCCATTTTAATATAACAATGGGCGTAACAGACACACACAGATCATAGGATAGCACTCAGTTATCTATATTAGCAGGAAAATTTCAAATTTAGCTTGACCATTACATAATCAGTATATGAACAAAATGCTTTCTTGTCTAAAAACAGAACATTTTCTGACCATCTGTTTCATAAGTAAAATGCAAATAATACCAGCCAATTACTAATTTTGCTGTATGCTGCTAGTACAAAATTTCACTGATTAATCAAATGTGTTTAATCAGTAATTATTCAATTAAAATCGACTAAACCCAATGATTACAACTAACTACAGTAGTAGTATAGTATAATCTTTTCATGCATGTGTTCTTGCTGCAAATGATATGTCAATGACAACACACAGCAAAGAAAGACAAATCATGTCAAACATTATTTTGAGTATATGATCATTCAATTACGATGAAAATTGCCCAATTAGAATTCCCTATGCTGTTGGATATTATTTTTGTAGTGTGACTGATAATACACGTAAATGCATTATTGGACATTTCAATTTTAATAAAAACAAAACTTTAAAATTTTTAGAGATCAGTCACTTACTACGTAATTGTTAAAATTGCAGCAAAAGATTAGCTACTGTGAAACACAAATGAAAAATATGTCAACAGCTAATATTCAACAAACAGCAGATCATTAATGTTCCCCTTGTACAGTGCAGCATGCAATGTGCTCATAAGAAATTAAACTGGAAGAAACATTGTTGACAACAGCAATAAAACTTCAAAAAGTAAGTTTTTAAAATCTATGCCAAAAACTTATATAGTGCAACTTGGTTAAACTTATATCTCAGCGCTAAATATAGCCATTCAGTGCATTTTGCTCTCCTATTAATCACCCAGTAAGGAAGCTCAACTATCTTCTTGCTCTTCCAGTAGATAAAATATGGTAACTGTTTATATTCAAGAACGTACCCATGAAGAACCGCACGAGCCCTGATCACGAATTTCCTTAATTGTTGGACAATTTGGCCAGTGGGTCCGTGCATCGAAGGAGTCGGGAAGAGATGCCGGATCAATCTTGTGAGTTCTCAGTGGCAGCTGAATCTCATCTGCATCCTTCACTATGCCACATGACTTCTTCACTTGCTCCATCATAACACCTCCAAAGTTCACTCCAGCCTGCAGCCAGCAACATGCACAATGAATAAATGAAGAACAGTCATGTACATCTCACAGTTGACAGTAAACTGACATAAACAAAAGTATTTTATAATGTGATCATGACTGCCCTGCAGCATAATTTTATTTATTTTTTGTCTGAGTTAATATGAAATCTCTTAGGAATATTTGAACTGAGCAATAGACGAAAAAGCTATGAGGCCACATATGAAACCCTGGTAAAGCACGACATGCGCTGTATAAAACTTATGGTAATGCGAGAAATCAAATCCACTTAAATACAATATAACCTAACATAAACATAAAACTGTGGTGAAATCTGTATAGCATTCACATATGCCAAATAATTAGTAATTGGTTTGGTTGAAAGAACATGTGTCTATGTTATGTTGTATAAATATTAGAAAGAAAATGTAGTTAATGATGACAAAATAAAAACTGCAAAAATCATAAAAACATAATATTCTCTCTTATTTTCACTTTCAAAATGGTGGGCATCTGCTATTTGCATTTTTGCAGTTCATTTTTACGACTGGTATGATCCATAGAGCCAATATGCTTTAATGTATCAAATTTAAGTGAAACTTGTCGTTTCTGTCAAACAGTTTTTTAAATGTTGTGATCGACTTCTTAAATATTTTCAAGATATTGGCTGTCCGCCAGTCTGGATTTTAAAATCACTAAATGCTATTGGCTAACTAAGTCTGGGGTCCCAACACGCATCATTGTGCCAAATTTTATCAAAATCGGTTAATCTGGTTCTGGTACCAAAAAATATTGCGATTTTGCAATTTTCAATATGGCAGCTATCTGCCATCTTGGTCATTGGACTTGTTTGACAATCTACAAAAAGTTCTTGGTGGTCTCTGATATTTGATATTCCAAAATTTATTCATTCTCTTAATATGCATTTACTGTGTGCCCATGATAACTATTTTAAACACTAATCACACATACTTCAGAAGAAAATTTAAGTACCCTATAATTTCCACTGCCATCATACATTGGTAAACTTTATGTTAAGATTAGTGATGCACCGCCACAAACAATCAACTGTAGTCCTACAGCTGATAAAATTTTAATTGTCAGTGACTAGAACTTCTTGGCTTCTGGATCTTCAGTCACAGGTCCTGTCGGCCTCATCTGGCACCACAGACACATTTTTTATTCATATCTGTCAAGCTGTCAGGTAGCAAACGGACCCGTCCTCTTCGGATCCATTGCGGGACAAGCAGTCATTCTGGGATAAACAAACTTGGCATTTTGTCTTCTTGAGCTGCTCTAGAGTCATCCATTTCTGATCCAGATCATACGGCCAGTTTTTGGCAGCTGTGTCATAGTGGAGGCTGACTGACCCAGTTATCTCCTGTGGGCTGACGCTGGCTGACAAAGCAATTTGAGTAGCTGTTGCTCTGCACCTCGGCTGGAGCATCTGCATCACCCACACTTCTAGATGTGGTGCCATAGCAAACTCAAAGGGGATTCACAGCTCGGCTTCGTGTATAAGCAGGCCCCAAGCAAAATAACCAGGCATCAAGCCATTAATGA
>Ga0209782_1002392_pt1 | contig 10433 bp, 5 predicted proteins | sample WorMetmaBAHAMAS1_FD_187390 | JGI IMG/M metagenome (GOLD analysis project Ga0209782, IMG submission 187390) | Marine gutless worms symbiont microbial communities from Max Planck institute for Marine Microbiology, Germany - Inanidrilus... | ecosystem: Host-associated > Annelida > Digestive system >...
GTATGTTACCGAAACCAAAAAAAAAACAAATACAACAGCAACAATTTAGAATGTCAACTCTTTTATAATCAGATGATCCATGTCTGAAAACAGCTCAGTGACCTCCATCCTATAATCACAAAATATTAAATTTCAGGCTACTTGTCAGATCCTTGCAAAAAGTGGCATGGTAAATAACAAAGTTCAGTGTTATCGATAAATTTTTACTTAACGTTATCACCAATGCCAGTTATCACATAGTTTCGATTACTTTCAGATACTGCATTCTATCTGGTTACAGACTACAGACTGGGATAAGGCTGCGTTCCAGCAGGATGTTTTGCCATGCCACGTAACTAAAAGAACATTTGGCTGCAGTGTGCCGATATCGTGATAATAAATTATCGCATGGCTTCTCCGCTAAATACTGAATGAGATGTGGCTTTTTGAATGTGCACACTCGATGGCGGTGCTGCCAAGCATTTTGTTGAACAGGCGCTACACAACTGCGCATTTGAACGATGACCGAATAACAAGTAACAAAATACTCAAAGTTCGGTTACAGTTCAATAATCAAAACTGCATAGACGCTTACCAAGCCCGCGAGATGCTACATCGGTTGCAACCAGTATCGCCGACTTGCCTTCACGGAATTCTGAAATAAAGATCACCTGATACGTTAATTTAGAAGAAGAAGTTGGTCCATGACGTTATCACTGGAAGACAAGAATTTCAAGCAAGTAGTGTATCAATCTTAGAATACATCACAGAAGTCCCAAGATTTCACAGATGTGGTACTTTCTGCCTCCCACTTTGGCCACGATAGAAGCCAGTTTGTTTCAGCACCAACATGGACTCAAATTTCACATCAGTGTTGAGGAATATGACAATTGCTATCACGCATACTGCATCTACTGGCATAAGTAGCAAAATACAATGTATTATTTACGGATCTGTTTAAAGTTTGTCTTGGGTTTCCATACTTCCATATGCCACACTTCTCTTTAGCCTTACGCTGCCCAAAATGTGCCAAGTGTCCCAAATATTTAAAGTTAAGGTAATAAAATGGCTTTAGAATGCACCATTCTGCACCTACATTTTCTACCTATAATGCTAAACTTGCATCCTAGTTTGTCCAATTTTTTTCAGAGGACCTGCTATATAACACACTACTGGGCATGCTGCATGGTGGGTTCTGCACAACAGCTAAGTGGCAACTTCAGACAAAATGTTAACTAACCCTTCAGCGGTTACATGATAATCTTCATAACACCAAAGGTCACCAAAATGATAGTATGAGAGAATAATCATAAACTATTCTATGAGTTACACTGTGGCATCTGATTTAAGTTCAACGTGCAATTTTGCATGTGACTTATTAATGAGAAGACGTTAGCAACGATTACAACAAAAATAATAAACACAATGATGCAAGCTGAAACTCAAAGTTGAACCAAAATGCAAATATTGCGAGATCTAAGAAACAAAGAAAGAATTAGGCCGTCTGATCTCATAACTCAACATTAATTGCTAGCAGAGTGAAATACAGCTATAAAATTAATAAAATATTCACAATGTCGGAACGTTGGTACTGTTCTGCAAACTTTTGCAACAATCGGATCACAGAGTAAAACATTATGTTAACAATAAATACTATCTGATAGCTACTCAGCATTTTGAAGTCCGTGTTTTATAAGGTATCTGAATCTCGATATTATATCACAATTACTCCACATTAAATGCAATGAAAGCACATATACACAACTGGATATTCACTGTAGTTGTACTCTTAAAATGTGTCGACAGATAGATCAGAAATGGCAACTGAAATCCATCTTCACATGATGCCTATTAAACAGACATCACTGGAAGCACACTAATAATATAGCTGACGATGCACCGTATCCAGCAGCATATTTACTCACCATTAAGTACCCAGTCTCTCTCCTCCTGCGATTTATCTCCGTGAATAGAAGCAGCTGGCCATCTGCAAGAACACTGTAGCTCTCAACACAGGCAATTCAAAGCCTCACCGACTCTCATCATTTCTCTGATATAGCTAGCTATCCAGTATACAAACCTAGCCCAGCATGTGTAAACACACTGCAATGTTTGCTCAGCTCACGATATAGCTGCACAGATTAGCTGTAAGCTGCAAATTATGACCAGACATCTTGACAACAATTGATCTGAGTGAAAAACAACATCACGGATTGACAGTTGATTCCACTTAGAGTTTCTCTGTTTATCGGAATTCTTGTCTGACGGTACTGACAATAAATGGAATGGGTTTCTTACAGACTGAATGCCTGTCTTGTCACTGTACCGCCACAGTCTGAAAGCACTCGAAAGAAACTGCTCCACTACTAACATTACTACAACTACACCCATGTAATAACCTCTTTTCCAGGACACCCTGTGTATGCTGGTACCAGAAAGGCAGAACCATTCTGGATTATAACGAAGCAAGAAATTTAAATAATGCAAAAACGTTAACAGAAAATAGCACACAGTTCTCTTAGCAGATGTACAACTGCAGACGAACACATTCATGCTGCTCTAATCTGGGTCTGCGCCTCTGAAGTTACGACCATATGGCGCTATACAAATGTCTATATTATTATTATTATTATTATTATTAATGTCACAACATGCCCACACCAATGGCAAGGCAGTAATTATAAAACAGTGTTAATCATCGGACGGACAACATTTTAAACCGACCCGTCATGTTGCATTCTGCGCTGCAGTTCGTCCGCCTTCCTCTTAGTCTCCACAAATATCAGCGTCTTGTTCTGACTCTCGCCCATTATGTTCTCCAGCAGTTTCTGCAACCTGCACCACACGCATCAGTACGAACAACACATCAACAGTCACCACCGACACACACGCAGTGCAATACTGATGTTTTTACCATCAGAATGCAACATATTAGCAGGTCAATCGACCTCAGTTTGAGGCTAAACAATATGTGTGCTTATGGGCATGCACATTCCTAAAGGTGTTACTCACTGATATGTTTTGGCTGTCGTGTTGGATAAGGTATTAAGGGTTTAACAAACTGATGTTTACACATTTCACAAGGACAGCTGTCTTCAAGTAGCTTCATAGCATCTTTATTAGTGCAGCTACAGGAAAACATAATTTGACAAAACCTCAAAAAATAGCAAGACCTACAAAAACAGTAAAAAAATAAACTGAAACAACAGTTAATAGTCTCTAATGACTTGAACAATAACATTAACACCGTCATCATGACGCACATACTAATACATTACATATAGTTACTTGATAGGCTTTTCATCCTCGTCGCAGACGTCGACGATCTGCAGAATGTTGTGATTAGCATGGAGCGTAGTCGCACCGATGTTGATCTGAACATACTCCTTGAGGAACGACAACGCCAGCGCCTGTACCTCCTTCGGCCATGTGGCACTCCACATCAGCGTCTGACGGTCCGGCTACCCACCAGGACAGCGTTTTTAACAGTATTTATAAGTAATTGGGCCCATTCTATTGGGCCATAGCGGTCCCCTCTGTCACGCGTTGTCATTGTTGTGGACATCGATGCGCAGGCGACGTGCAACAGTGGCGGCGTGCGACAGTAGCGACACCTGGTGAATGGCAATGCCGCGTGCGGCGGCTCGCAGTGGCGAATGGGCCCAACATTTTTCAAATGCTTCTTGTTAAGTACGTAAACAGAAATATATGTAAACTGTCTGTTTCAATCTAACTCTGGATACCCACTCCAGCGTCTATTGCCATGGCATGGGCAGATTCCAGCTGCATAAGTCTGTCAGTGTGTGGGTCTCTCTAAACAGAACACGGCTTGAGCTTCCAACACCAAAGTCAGTAAAAGTCAGTCAAGGCCCTATATACAGGGTGGGCCAAAAAACTGGACTGTTTTTGAGAGTTGATAACTTTGCGACGGCTAATGGTTGAAAGGCATGTGATGTGTCAAAGTTTTGCAATTCTGTCTAGAAAAAAAAGTATAAAACTTGCATTTCAATGCATTTAAATATTTTTTTTTGCTTAGTTTGCATAAAACTTCACTAGATCCATGACCAGATACTAATGCACAATGTACATGATACAATAGCAAAAAAATAACAGTATACAAGTCATTTACGATAAGTGTCATACAACACTCAACAGTGCATTACATGGCTACAGTCTGCATCAGAAGACTGTGTAAAGCTTAAATTCCACGGGAGAAGTTTCCTCATAGCATCCTTGTGGCAAATGTCATGAGGATGTCACTAACGTGTCACAAAGAAATTGGGCGTGGATGATACAAGGATGCTAGCAACTTGTCCACAACAAGTCATGCATGTCGAGCTCATGGAATTTGGAGAACAAGATGACACACGGACAAACAGGCAGCATTATATACTGCAGCAGACCGCCGGCCAACCAATCAGTTAAGCGCGTGGCAAGCTAGACGGAGAAGTCGCCCAACACGCACGACATCCTCGTAAGCATCCTGGCAAGGATGTTGTGCGTGTCGGGCATGTCGACGAGGATGTCACGAGGATACTACGAGTAAACTGCTCTCGTGGCTTAACACAACAGACAGTGCTACTGACCCTAATCTGTTCAACAATTTTCCTAATCTGTGGCTCAAAGCCCATGTCCAGCATACGATCAGCCTCATCCAGCACCAGGTACGTCGTGCGGCGCATGTTGGTTTTGCGAAATTCCAACAGATCGATCAGCCGCCCCGGCGTGGCTATGCAGATCTCGGCACCTTGAAATCACAAAATGTTAACGATATGAAGCAACATGGATGACGATACACCACCAATATTTATATGCCATCTTCAGGGTGTAAACCTGGGTTAGAGTTCTCCCCCTACCCCAGGTTTTCCTCCTCCAGCTCCGAAAGAGACAGACCCTAGACGAGTAAAATGTCACAGATACAATGGTCACAATACGCTGGTCATCATACTGCCACAAGTGATGCACTAACCCTAGGTATGTACATCGGTTGCACTGTACATACCAAAATGTTCACAAAACCGAACATAATTTGTGGCACTTCTGGTCAATGCGTAGGTTGCAACGTTTCTGAGATTTGAAAAAGTCGGTAGCTGACAATTTTGGGCACTTCGAGTCATCCAAGCAGCAAACAGATGGTTGCATTAGATGAGACATCCTATTTGCCACTGTCGACTTATATCCCATTAAAGTCAGCATAACCATAATCTAAGAAAAACATGAAGAATGTTACGGAATAAATTAATCCACTTTAAATATGCAAAGCCGCTAAATATAAAGTAACCCTAATGCTGGTATGTGGCTGAGGAAAAACTACTAATTTCGCTTGTACCTCTTTGAAGATCCGCAATCTGTGGTCCTTTCGGAGCTCCGCCATATACACTACAGTGTCGTATCCTGCAAGCCTTGTCAAACAGTGCTATAACTTGTGCAACCTGCTGTGCAAGTTCCCTTGTTGGCACCATAACAAGACACTGCAAAACATCACCAGCCAGCCATATTAGCAGACTCAGTTGAGTAGCAACGGCACTTAGACAACAAAACCAGTGCCGATAGCACAATTTGCCGCCGAATTTTTGTCCACTGAAAAAAATCGGATATCCGAATAATATACCCAACTAGAAATATGTGGCAAAGCCTAGCACCTAGCCCGCCCGACATAGCAATGTTGCCCCCTAACAACCAGTAGTGAAATAAAACCATGTACTGATCGATGCAGTGCGTAGCAGTGTCACCCACTATAGTACTATTAGTAACCTGCCGCAGTTTACTAGCAGACATCTATACACCTAGTGCATGCTATGCAGGCTAAAAACTGCTACATATTACTGTCATCTAACAAACACAGAGAAAATACACACTATGCAGCCGTCTCCATGTTGTAATGGAGCCTGATGACGAATGTGGACAATTGCTGGCAGAATGTACTACAACATAATCAATGCACGGCATTAATTTACTGCAAACGAGATGTCAATGCACGATCAACTACCTTCCAAATAAAACGTCCCAAAGTAATTTGGGGAGATGCTGCATCACTGGAACGCATTGTTTCTCTAGAATTTGCCACTTACCCTGCTGGAATCTGGACGCATCTGATACACGTACTCACCCACTTACCACCCCAATCAGCATCGCGATGCGTCAACAGTTTTTCCACAATACATGCTCATTACCAACAGACTAACAGAGTACAGACAGAACAATGGAACTCAACGGTAATAACAGGTTGCTTATGCGACTATATCTGCAACGCAGCCCAATAATATTTACTAAGCTTCATGCAGCAGAAACTGTTTCTGACAAGAGATGAAACCAGACATGCTACATGCAGACGATCTGCATCAGATGGTCCGACATGTACACAGAACAGCGGATATTACGAAATGAATGAAGGCAACATCTGATGCACAAAGCAGTCAGAAAAAGAGAAGATTGCAAAGAATATGAAAATGACTAGATTTTAAAAGATGATTAGCATGACAAATCAACAAACAAAATCCACGACTTACCACAAAGCAACCAGATGATAGAGAAAACATTAAGAATCTCGCTATGAGTTCATAACGATGCTAATGTAGGTAGCTTACTAATGATGCACAATAATTTTCAAAAATCACCTCATATATATGACACTAACAGATGATCATGCAGTGTGCCCATGGACACAGTGTGGACAATAACGCAGCTTCTCCAACTTACTGATAATGTCTTTCCCGAGCCAGTCTGTGCAATGCCGACCAGATCACGACCACTGAGGGCAAGTGGCCAACCCTGCGCCTGAATTGGTGTCGGCTCAGTCCACTGCTGTTGCTTGACCACTGCCATCAAGTAATCTACATAATCAACCCATAATCCACTACGATCATTGTTACAATAACCAAAACTGCTATTAATGCTGTGAAGTTTTCTAACTGTTATTACACTGTTACAAGTAACAATCTTGTAATAAATCAAAGAGTCCTAGTCATGAATTGTGTACTTTAAAGAAGGTCAAATCTCACTCACTACGTGTGTTGTGTTCTGCAAATGGCCGTGGCACTACTGCAGCGAGGAAAAGCTCTGCAGGCAATGTAAGGTATGACGGTTTAGCTAGTATAGCTAGTAAACATCACGCAGGTAGCAAAGCTACAAACGTGTTTGGTAGCTATGCAAAACAGAGAAAAACACCAATCTGGTGCAGCCGTGCGGACAACAGCACCATGGCAAACAATAAAAAATCCAAAACAATTAAACTAGGAACACATCTTTCAAGTTAACGTTAAACAAGTTACAACAAAGTTACGATTTGTGAAGAAAAAAACAATACCAGATAATACGCTATCCAGGTTTAGCAGCTATTCACTAAACAAGCAGCAGCAGAAGCAGCACTAATTGCACTGTACATGCAAGACTAAACTAACAAACATTGTAACAATTTTTCACACTGCATTATCACTAACGCACACATAATAAATGTTACAAAAAAACCAACCCGGAAAATTAGCCTCCTCGAAAGTAAATACAGGTTTTGGGCATCCACGGCCATGGATGACGATCTGTTTTGTATTGTAGTACTGCTGCATTTCTTCCTGTTTCATAACAAAATGTACATTTAATTTTTATACAGATTCGTCAATTTACTGCATGCAATAATGTTAACATATATTTTAAATTTAACAAACTTATATCAATATAAGTATAACTAGTGTTAGTGAAATGACACTAACATTACGCCTAACTATATGATTCTCAAGATAAATACCAGATGCAGAACAAACCTCGGATCTGTTTGACACTGCAGGACTCTCTTGGTAGAAGTTCTTTTCAAACTTAGGCAGCCTCGACAGGTCCCATCTTGGTGCACGAAGGCTTTCACCAAGCGAGTTGCCTTTACCTCCACGGCCAGAAAAGCCACCACGACCGGAAAATCCGCCTCTACCTCCCATTTCAAACCTACATCAACACATATAAAAAAAACTAAGAAAATCTACCGAAACCATAATAATGCTCACACGTTTTGTTGTTTGTGATATAGCTAACTTTTTATGGAAAGTGGAGGAGAAATGACATTTGGGATTACCCTCCACGCCGATTAGAACGGCTGGATGAATCAAACGAACGGTCTTTGAATGACATTATGAAGATTGCTATAATTGGACGAAATCAAGAACGACTATGAACTCCTTATGTTGCTGAAATATGCAATACATTATAACTAAAACACATTATATAATTATTTAATTCGTCGTTCTCAAAACAAAATGGCTACTACAGCAGATTAGTAATAAATATTCTCTACTAGCCTACGACGATCTGACTAAAATTCACATTACTAGTAACCTGGTGAGTTAATGCGTGCGGTGCCGTGCGACGTCTGCGCCATGCGCGGCACGGCACTGTACTGTACGGCGAGCATGTCGCACTGCTCCACAACGCAACACACCGGGTGTGAAAGAATCTTGACCCATTACCCATCATTTATGGACCATGAATGAATGATGATTGGGCCCATTCTATAGCGGACCCCTCTGTCACGCGTTGTCGTCGTCGTCGTCGCGGACATCGATGCGCGCGACACCTGGTGAATAAATGGTCCATAAATGCGGCGGCTCGCAGTGGCAAATGGGCCCAACATTTTTCAAATGCTTCTTGTTCAATGAAAAAATAGCCAGACAAAGACGGGCCAGTGGCCATACAACTAACATCGGCCTGCATATGCAGTTGCCGTTATAACTTTACTCGTACAAACTTTACGCCTAAATGTTTACTGTTTAGGCCTAAGTCAATGCTGTTCCTGGTAAGATATTTCGAGTATATGCACGTCCTATGCAAGGCACACTAACGATAAAGATGTGACGTAGAGACAGACAGACGGACGGACACCATACCGATGCATTATGCTTGCCGCTATGGACGGAGCCGGCGTAAATAGTAAATACGATCACGATCGTTGTTAATTGACATGCTCACGGCCGGCGCTATACAGTATAGTCAGTTCGCTTGCACATGTTGCAAAATGCTGGAATTTCATTAGTCGCTCCAGCACGACTGACCAGCTGTCGCGCTTTCAGCACTTAGTCTCCCGTTATTAGTGGTCATCTTCGCCATCTTTGTTAATATGCACGTATGTGTGTAATTAGACTACTCCGACTCAGCTAAGCCAGCATGCAGCGGAGTGTGATGAGCGCCTCTGTCTGCGTGTCTGTCTGTTCGCGAGCATATCTCAAGAACCATACGCCCAAACTTCTATTATTATGGGCTTGTTGCCTATGGCCGTGACTCGATCGGTCCTCCCCTCGCGGCGTTGCGATACGTTATGTACTTCCGGTTTTGTGGATGACGTCATCCCATAATGGGTCATGTCGCAAGTGACGCAAGTGGGCGGAGTGGTGTCTACATGAAATAAATGCCTTGTTAGTAGCTGACATACGCAAACATCGCGGCCCCATGGTATGTAAACGTGACGTAATCCACGAAACCGGAAATACTTATTATCGAAACGCCGACAGAGGAGAACTGAGCCATGCAACATGCGAGCGGACAGACAAACAAACTGACATACTCATCGCAATACTTAGCGCCCTTCCCGGGGTCGAAGTAATCACGTCAACTTACGTGTTGTATTATATGGATTTCCGCGGTAAAATGGAAGGAACCTAAAATCGCGGGAATTCAACACGTAAGTAGGCCCAACAACCAGCGACGGGCAAAGCAGCTATATTGGGGGTGACACGCGCGTCACATGCCAACGCATGCCAAGCATACCGAGGCTGCTTGCTGCTGCAGTATAACCGGTCATTCGGGGAAACTGGCATTTTCGGCGACAAGTCGATCGCGCTCGCACGCGACAAGCTGTTGCATCGGACGCAGGCTATGCGCGGTCGACCGTCGAAACTGGACAGTTGCCGTGCATGTGTTCACCGGATTGTCCGTGCGGCGACATGTGGATGCACGCGCGCGTCACAAAGTTACTATACATCCGAATAATTCGCGACCGATTCGCGCCTGTTGAATCTACCGCGTCTGTAGTGCAACGTTCTACAGTATAGAGGCGGAACGTCGGCGTTAGTCGACCGCAAAAATGGTGTCGAACTCTTCGACGGCCTCCGGTTCAGCGCCAGCGCCGTGGTGGCTGGCTGAAAACGCTGGCCCGGACCGATGCCACGGGGGCAAGTCCGAGATGGAGAGCACGCGGGAGATGGTGGAGCTGTGCGACACTATCCACCTCTACTGCATGCCGATCCTCATCGTCGCCGGCGTCGTTCTCAACAGCGTCAACTTCGTCACGTTCCGCACGTCGACGCTGCGCCTCTACGCGACCGGCGTCTACGTCTGCGCGCTGGCCGTCACCGACTCGACGGCGCTCGCGTCGCACGTGCCCCGTCGCTGGCTCAACGCGCTCTACGCGGCGGTCGGCTGGGGCCGGCGCGTCACCCCGTACGACACGGTCGACGTCGCGTGCAAGACGCTGACGC
>Ga0209782_1002393_pt1 | contig 10430 bp, 10 predicted proteins | sample WorMetmaBAHAMAS1_FD_187390 | JGI IMG/M metagenome (GOLD analysis project Ga0209782, IMG submission 187390) | Marine gutless worms symbiont microbial communities from Max Planck institute for Marine Microbiology, Germany - Inanidrilus... | ecosystem: Host-associated > Annelida > Digestive system...
CCATATGGAAAACAATGTGCATATCTAAGTCAAGTCAAGTTACACAATAAGATGAGAAATGCAACTTGTTAATTTTGCGTCTAAAAGCTACAATCGATTTGGTCAGCCCAATACAATCAGGAAGAGAGTTCCACACACTGACAATGCATTTAGCATAGGAATGACCATCTCGTGGCATGATTTACATAGCCACCTACATAGCACCAGTGTGTGACGGTTGGACAGAAAGTCCATACCAATACTGAATGCAGCATGTGCGGATGAGTAAAAACTACAAAAGTCACAGCTACTGCTGACAACCAATGCAACACGGTGTAATAAAATACCAATGGCATTTGGTTGAATTAAACTGATAATTTTTGTTACAACAGAAATAAGGTGACAATTAACACAAAATCGGATAGGTTCAAAATTTGGGACAAAGCTCAACAAAAAAAGTATCTCCTATTTTTGAAGATACCCGAATTCCCTTAAAATACTGTATCGGATAAACAAGAGCAAACTCTGTGCTAAAAACCAGCTCAGTCCATGCAGCCATTTAAATTTCGATAGACCACAAGCGTGTTTCTGACAGACACAGAGAAATAGCACATATCACACCATCACTCGGGTTATATGACTATTTTCTGAATGCTAAATGAAGAAATTTATAAACATATTCCTGACTAAAAACGTATTAAAGTGAAAAGCTGCCAAATCACACTAATAAAGTAAACTGTAAAACCAACAAATAGCAAACAGTAAAATTTACAAGATGTGCACCTGTGACTCATTCTCCGTGCTGCACGACTGACAAACTTGTAGTATGACGCTTGCAGCTGTGTCGGCATGGTAACCAATAAACACATCACCAACCTGCGGCAGACTACACACCGACATAAAATGTTTACCATCAACTCCCCTCAATCAATCCAAATACACTGTGGGTTGTGGCATATAATGCAGACAGCTATGATAAAATATGCTCATAAAAATATAATGCCAACTCAATCGCAGTTAGAAAAAGACTCGGAGAGTTCATACTATCATGAAGCCTAAAAAATTCATGTACTTGGAAGAAATCATTAATTAATTTTACTTGCTGTTTATCTGCTTTGCTGATTACACTTTGGACCGACTACGCAGCCATTTAAATTTCAACTATGCACAAATGTACGACATCGACGATGGTGCACTAGTCACAGTACACTTCTGGATTTTTGGTTTTAGTTTCTACATGGCTGACCTCTGCATGTCAGACATCATCAGGTGCATCCAACATCTAACAGAGTGTGATAGATTTCCTATCAGCAGTTCTGGTCATTAGTAATTCAAACACTAAGAAAAAATTAACTCACTGCTGCTCGTCCCCAAAATGTAACCTTTCACAAGATTTCATTTAAAACTCATTACCACTGTAATCATGCAAAACTCTTTGACTAAAACTCTCAACATAGACACAGACACATTACCTTGGACCATGGAGGTAAAAATATGTGGACTAAAATAAATCATTAAAAAAACAAGAAGCATTTGAAAAATGTTGGGCCCATTCGCCACTGCGAGCCGCCGCACGCCCATTCACCAGGAGTCGCTACCGGTACTGTCGCACGCCGCCTGCGCATCGATGTCCACGACAACAATGATGACAATGACAATGACAACGACAACGCGTGACAGAGGGGACTGCTATGGCCCCATGGAATGGGTCCAATTATGTGTCACACAACTTAAGCTCCTGTTTTCTTTGTGCAGCAACAATATGTAATCACTCGTTGCAGAAACCTGTTGCCTCTCTGAGCCAGTTGCTGATGTTGTCCTGCAGCAGCAAACTGCTCCGCCCAATGTTGCAACTCGTCCACCAGTTCACGCTGGTCTTCAGTCAACATTGTCTCCATCGCAAGGAAATGCTTCTCCAGACGATTGATCAGAGGAATTGGAAACTTCTCGTACACCACTTTCTTCTCGGCAACAACTATCAGCCTAACAAATATGACAACCAAAATCCCGTGAGTCTGACAAACAGTATTACTCGACCCTGTCTGGCGTATGAAAATAATAAAAATATTGAAAATGTAAATTATGTGGTATCAGTATTCGCATAATTCAACTAAATTTGAAGCTAAATCAACAGTGACAATACACAAAAGTGACAAAAATCAGTGTGCTAAACTAGAACATAAACCAAAACACATCTAAGAATTTTTGGCCTACCTGAAGTTCAAGTGCACACGACATTTGACACGCTGCGTTCCAAGACCAAGATCAACAAAACGCTGATCACCAAATTTGACATAATACTGCAACATGGCATGCAATCAACAGAACCCAAGATGTATTGGTACGATAGACAAGCCAAGATGTACAAGCCACAAAAATAACATTGCTGCTCCATCTTCATCATATAGCGACAATCATGTTACTTATACGTCACTCTGCATGTATACTACACTCATTTAATGGCCGCTTTTCCAGGACAACCTGGCTAAGCTGGTATCAGAAAGGCAGAACCATTTTGGATTTTAATGAAGCAAGAGATGACGGGGTGGCAGTGGTATCAGCTGGATCATATATGAAAATCATTTGCACCTCACTCCTGACAGATAACCACACCAGCACCATCCATCATTTTGATTTATTACGGGCCAGATGCCATTCCTGCTAACCAACCAACACTGTCAAAGCACTGAATGCAGTGTTAAAGTACTATACGTATGTTTAAATAATTAAATAAAAACTTCATCACAGTAACTTCAAATCTACTCTTATCTTCAACAGTGCCTGTATTTACTGTTTTTGATTTCAAAGGTCAAAGGTCAAAATCACTGAATTACCAACTGCAAAAATTGCAATATGGCACCTGGAAGTTAACTGGCAACAAGACTGCCCACCAGGTTTATCAAGAGGTGCCAATGACCCTTATCTGCCTCTGGTGTGGTACAGTATAACGTGTAAAAATCTGGAATATCTCGTCCAACTGTGATTCTACTAGTGAATCATCCACACTGCAGCCAATTAGATGAAATAAATACAACCAGTTGTATTTGCATCAAAATTGGTGCAACTTAGATACTCATCGATATCTCCAAAACATCATCTAAGACTGGTTTTGATTTCCATCTCGAGAAATTGCATTATCCTTTGTATTCACTGCTTATGTTACTGGATAAAAAAAACCTGTCATTAAAACATCAGCAAACGTAAACTGATAATCAATCAATGCTGGGCATTAGTAATACAGTAACTGGCTAAATCCTCTGAAGTATTGACTGGAAAATCCTAGCAAAATGCCAAACACTTCTTGGAACAGCAAAAAACAAAGTCCATATCACAAACAATGAAATTCATAACATTTACAACTATAAGTATCAGCTGATGCCGACAGACCCATGTGACAACTTGCTGCATGCCAAATTTCTCTATAATGTGCTGATGTGCCGTTAAGAAACTACTCACTCTCACACACAAATTTCTCATTGCACTGTACACAAAGATTGATGTTGAGGGTGATCAACAGGCGACAGTCATTCGTCGACTGTTGGCACCACTGGGCCACATTCGCCACATACACCACCATTGTCAGCACTAAGTGTTGTCAACAACAGAGTGAACAGACCGATGTTAATCGCGTGTTTGTTGCACTAACCGAAGGTAGAGGACGTGGTGTGCCATTGCCAAATTTTCTAAGTCCAGAGTTCGGGACAAAGTTCTGGAAGGAAGTACCCTTATTTTTAGATGCCCTATTTCCTTAAAATACAGTAAACAATAAGTCGAGGGAAACCCGTATGACAGAAATCACCTCAATGTATGAAGCTGTTTCAGTACGTTACTGGCATGTGTGACAGACACAAACACACACACACAGACACAGACCCATAGCACGGGTAACAAGCATCATTTGTAACGAGTGACCACAAGCAAACAAGTGACTAGTACATGATCAGCTCACCTGGTTGAGCGCATCATACAGACTCTCGTACAGGTTCTCAAGGTTCAACAAGATGACTGTTTGACCAGTTTCCATGCACACCTTGATCCGATTGATATTTCGACAAACCTAAAAATGGACAACATTTGTAGTTCATTTTCTAGCAAATATTACAACTGTACTACTATTGCTTATTCTTTTCTATGCATCATAATTTGAATTGTTTCTAATTTCAATTCTTTTGCAATATACAGACAAAACTAATCATACCTAAATTGTAAGATTCTATCTATATAACAGGTAACTTGGTGCACATGACAAACCATTACGCATACATTTATATACACTGTGTCCACAAAAAGAGGACAGTAGATTTTTTACAATAATTTTGGAAAATTTAAAGCTACATTTATAATTTTTGGCAGGTAGGTGTAGTACAATGTCAGAACATCAACAGTATAAAATTTTCCCACCCCATCTATTTTGTTTCGCTGCTTTACCTTGTAAAGTAACATTTGTGCAAAAATTTCATTTTTTTTGTCACACAAGACAGTCGAGAAAAACAAAATTAAAACAAGAAGTTTAGTCCAATTTGCAAGTTTACGAATTGCCAATGATGTTAGTCAGAAGCAGTGTTCGAAGTGTCCACTGCCTGCATGAACACATGCTGTGAGACAGCAATGCAACTGGCATATTGTTTAGACTGTGATGGAGTGGTCCATCTTAGCCCACTCAGTTTGGCATTTTGTTTATAAACAACAACACCACAACGTCACAACTACATCATCACAAAGTACGAGCGGCTCAGGTGTGGTGGTTAAATTTAATTATTGAGTCGGCGTAGTTCATGTGCAAAAATAGTAAATATCAAAATAACCATACAAGAGTTATCACAAGAAAGCTACTGGCCTCTTTTGTGGACAAGGTGTGTATGTCTACCTGAGTGTACTCCTGGTCTTTTGGAAAGCTGCTACCAAAGATGATGATGGCATTCTTAATCTTGAGCAGTTCTTGTTGAAGAATGCCGAGCGCTGCATAGTTCTCCGTCAATATCAACAGATAACGACTCTCACTAACAACAGACACATTACTTGATTCAGGCAAATTAATATAAGCAAAATACTGTGCAAAAATATGGCATCAACTATAAACTCCATCTATAAACTATTATGCTATAAGATGCTGTATTAATGTTATTAATTCATAATGTTAACAACTTAATGTTATATGAATTCTGCAAAAAAGTATATTTAAAGCATAAATGACAAGTGACAACCATCTTATTGCATCACATCGATAAAAACCAGATCATCCATCCATACTATAACTGATTTTGATCAATACACATAAATATTTCTTCTGTGTATCTGGAATGTGATACTAGAACAATAGTAGAAGCTTCCAGCTTATGTATTTTTAAATTTAAACTGATATTAGACTCTGGCTGTGTAAATTTTACAAAATATTGTATATTTTATTTTCATGCTTCTGTATCTTAGTAATATTGTAATGTTTATGTCTGTATGTATGTGTCTTAATAATGCTATAGCAAATTTAAGTAGTCTTCTGGCACTTTTTATCCTGTGATTATGTCGTTAAATTATTTCATTCATTCGTTCACTATCTGACCTGTCAAGGTCATTAGAGACATTGTTATCTCCAGCCAGACTTGCTCGAATCAGAGACGCAGGATCACAGGCCGGGTCTGTCGGCAGAGTCTGTAGACATTAGTACACATACATGCTGTTTTCAACACACCACGACTGATTAACTGGATTAAGGTTTAACATCCCACTTTACATTGTTTACATGTTTTCGTGTGCCTTAAGCTTACTTACTTACTTCATTACATAAAAATATGTCCTTTTTCAGATGTTATTCCAAGCCAATCATTTGGAATGGTACAAAAAAAACTAAATTCAATACTAAACAAAACCAGACATGCAGCATCATATCTAAATCTACTGCAATAAAATGAACATACAAACTACACACAGGTTTGGCTGCCTTACACAATACCCAGCACTAAGCAGATATTTAAATGTCAATAACCATACTGTATACACTTAGTATCCTTATTACTTGGGCCCATTCTTATTGGGCCCATTCTATGGGGCCATAGCGGTCACGCATTGTTGTTGTCGTTGTTGTTGTGGACATCGATTTTACATTGCCATTCACCAGGTGTCGCTACTGTCGCACGCCGCCTGCGCTATACCTATAGCTGGCTTCGGCTTATCTTGGTGGTGGTGTCGACAGTAGCGACACCTGGTGAATGGCAATGTAAAATTAGAACAGGCGGCGTGCGGCGGCTCGCAGTGGCGAATGGGCCCAACATTTTTCAAATGCTTGTTATATATGTATACTGCATTACATAACTGAACATCAACCGAACGAACCTCGGCATCTCTGTCAATCTGTCTCAGATGCTTTGCAAACACTTCCACTGGTTTTATGTCATCCAAGCCACCAAAGTTGCGGAGAATGGCATGCTGCAGTTCATTCCAGGTCGGTATGCTGTTGGACCGACTGGCAAATCCAAACACCATCTTCACCAGACTGAAACGCATCAAATCACACGACAGACTTTGACATAATACGTTCAGTGACTTAACAGGACAGCCATAGCAAACTTCGTAACAGTTCCATACAGATTGCAAAAAATATCCAACCTCCAATTTTGTCTCTAACTTACAAGATTAACACCTGCAACTTTTTAACTTCTCTGACAAAAATCTGCATTTAACGTGTGGAAATAATATAAAACAAAAAGCAATACTGCTACAAGAATTATAATCTCCAATAACAGTAATTTGAAGACCTACATAATGCACCACATACATATGTATTAAATTTTCCTTACATGATATAATGTTTCACATCACTATCATATTTCTCTACTGTTGACTTTTTATGCGGTTAAAGATCACTGACCTGTAGAAATCTCGAAGTCCAAAGAACTCACGAATGCTCAGTGCAGATTTGTATAGCTCTAGGTAGGCCTTTGCTAATGATGGCACCAATGTCTCAATGCGAGCAGCTACATCGCGACCAGTTTCACAAATTCCTCTGTTGCAACAATAAACATTTTTGCACACAAACGAAGAAGGGTTAACTTTGCAATAAAAATACCAACAATCAGCCACACACAATGTACAAATATTACATTTATTCACATAAGTTATGTACTATCTACGAGTACATCTTAGTTCCAAACTGCTAAAAAAGTTACGGAACATTTAGCTGTACTGCACTATCTCCTCTACCCCAGGTACCTTAAACAGTGTCAGATTTGGTTACTTAAACTGAAAAACTCTGTACTTCTAAATCCAACTGTAACAATGTCAAAATTATATTCCTAAGCTGCACCATAACTATCACTACACAGCCTAATTCTTGTCTCCTTGTGATCTCATTTGCCCCATTTCAAGGTGACAAAACTCTCCCCCAAAACAATGCAATATTTACTTTTAATATACTGTTCAATAAAGATTCGATAACAGTACAAGAAATCTCTGTGGATAGCAATACACACTTGGCACTGTCCTCCAGCTCTCGTTCGTCAGGCACGCCTCGCTGTACAAGGATTCCTCGGTTCATCTTGGCCGGGTCCAGAGCCCAGTTTGAGATGCCAATAAACGCCACTTTCTTGTATGGTGCTGGTTCTTCATCTCCTTCACATCCGTCTTCAAGAAGCGGATGCAACGTCTAGTAACACGGTAATAAATATTTAACTTGTCGACATAAAAATGCACCATTTTATGTCACACTCTCCTCAATTTTGAGACTATGGTGTACAAAATCATTGTAAGTAACACCCCAGTACCATCTGCAATGCCCAGTTCAAACTGCATCAAATAACATTTCTGCTACTTCATCAAGGAATCAAACCTGAGTCTACTGAATGCTTTAATGAAGCTACAGCTGCTTATCAATATAATGCTTGTAAGTGAATAATATTCTACAGCATTGTGAAATGATTTACAGAATTACAGACTGTCACATTTTGCCTCTGGTGGAAAATGAACAGTGTTGGAATGTTCTAAAATCTATGAATAATATTTATTTAATATATTTAGTAAAAACGTCTTGATAATGAGCAATTCAAATAAACAACATCAGAAATAATCTGGTATCAATAATGTTAAGATATGCAAGTTTATAAACAAAAAAATCGAACAAAATCAATATATAAATTATCAAGCCCCAGATGACTCCCATAACACTGAAGGATAAACATATTGTGACTGTGCGTAAAGATGTAAAATCATATTCTGGAAACGACACGTCGACACAACTGCAGAGCAGCAATGAAGACCTTGAGAGGCATCCTGGGCGAGTCCTCGGCCAAGCCGACTTCATCCAAGACAACAACCGACACAAACTTGTTGAGATCTTGGTTCTCCTGTAACTTGGCACACTGACGGAATGTGCCGACAATGCCGTCTGGTGTTGACAGCGGACTGCACTGATACGACACCATATGCACCTAACAACAACATCCCGAGATTTAGAAATAACATCGCAATTATATGGCAATGTGGCTGATTTTCACATGCTGGTAGTTTATTCTTCTATGCAAATTTCATTTCAGCAACAGATAGATCAAATTTCAGACACTTATTGCAAATTAACTATTATATGCGCAAAACTGATACATGTGATCAAAATTTTATTTCATAAAAGAGAACACGGTGCCATTAGTTATGCACTGTTAGAGCAACATCTGCGGTGAATCTTCTCTTCTCAGTGTTTCAGGAACATTTTATGAGTAATGCAGATAAATGATACGCACCGACTTTAGTGAACGGAACACCGGCGTTCGAGCTGCCTCGCCTTGCATTGCGTCCGCTACAATCGTTTTTGCCAGAGACTTAGAACTGCCGGGTTTGCCAACGAGGAACAGTGGAATACGCAGCTCAATACAGATGACCATCATAAACACATTCTCCTTGAGAGCCTGATTGCGGGCGATGTTTGGACCAAGATCGACTCCGTCCAGAAAAACATCCTGACACCTACCACAATCAACACAATGAAGCACTTAAAAAACTTTCAAAAGGCAACACACTGCCTAGTAAACTTAAAATATTGTTGATCACTAATGTCTGTCTACTAAACGTTAAGTTTTGAATACAAGCTCAAGTTTTCAGCAAATAATTGTTCAGAACTTCAAGGGGGTAGGTACAAGAAACTCCCTAAATACACTTCTGAACAATACCACCATTACACATTGACACACTGTACAGCGAGATAAAGGTGAAATTGAAAATACAGAAATACGCAACACATGCAGTGTGAATCACATAATAAAATATGATAAAATGCATAAGACAGTAAAAAAAAACAATAAAACAGCGTGACCTACAATGTACAAAACCTGTAAATTAGTCAGCTGAACAGTGAGTAAAATATCTCTTCAGCCATAACAAACAAATTACTGACGAGGAAATGTTCTGAAGAATTGTCTCTGCACCATCACTTAGTTCGCATGGCGGAACAAAGTACGGTGCGATGAACTCGCGATATTCACGTCGTTTCTCCAGACAAGCATGGTAGCAGACGCCAAGAGCAAGCATCAGGGCTCGCGTCAACTCGTCCAAAACCTATGCACACACGTGTGACACAACAACAAACACTGCAAGTTACAACAACATCATAACACAAGCATGCATCGAAGATGACATGACAAATAAAATATATAAACACAAGAACACTTAGCTTTGCTTGTACCAAGCACAGATGACTTTAATCATAGGTTAACTCAGCCAAGTTGTCATGACTATGCTGGGTTATGTATCATATCAGACAGTAACAATGTTGGAAAGTGGATCAGGTAAGACGATATCAGTAACGAGCACTAGAATCTATAAAAGTCATAGAGACCAGTTCCCATATATAACATATTTCTAATAATAATATTAACTCCATTACAATAAGAAATGGAACTGTAAACAATGTAACATGAAAACTCGGAATAAAAACTACCTGAAGTGCTTCAAGTTCTTCATCAGTTTCAGAATCAGCTTCAGCAGCAGCCTTGTCATCCATCATTTCAAACAGTTCATGATGGTTGTAAAACCACAGCATCACTTGCAGCGTGCGATCAACATCTCTCAGGCTCACAAAACTGCATTCATCCTGACAACAGAGTAAAACGATACGATCAATGACAAAGGTATGCACAGCTAGCTGATCAAAAATTATCTTCATTGTTGTTAATCCATTAACTTATTATCGTGAGAAAATTAATGGAAGTTAACATTAAGCCATTAACATTAATGTTTTTTAAAGTGTATAACTAGTCTCGAAAATTACCTGAATTATAAAATAACCAGTTTTAGGTCTTATTAAATTTTGAAAAGTAATTTTTAATGCCTATAAGGTTCCCTCTGATGGGTCGTTTGCACGCAGTTTGATAATTAAGTGACTGACATCAAGATCAAGTAACATCTTCACAATTAGCCTAATGAATTAACGGACTTTTAGTTTATGGACATAAAATCAATGAAAGATAATTAAT
>Ga0209782_1002394_pt1 | contig 10430 bp, 5 predicted proteins | sample WorMetmaBAHAMAS1_FD_187390 | JGI IMG/M metagenome (GOLD analysis project Ga0209782, IMG submission 187390) | Marine gutless worms symbiont microbial communities from Max Planck institute for Marine Microbiology, Germany - Inanidrilus... | ecosystem: Host-associated > Annelida > Digestive system >...
CGTTTAGAATGAGGGAAAAGGTGGGTTTTGAGATGGCGTTTAAATGTCTGTAGGGTAACGCAGGATCTAATGTCAGCAGGGAGAGAGTTCCATGTTTGTGGTGCCGCGACCGAAAATGCTCGTCGAGCGAGTTCAGTTCGCACTCTGGGAACAGTCAGCAGTGGGGCGTCGGATGAAATTTGCCATTTTGATGGTGTAGTGCCACACTCTGCAGTCATACTTTGTGATTATTGTGTATTCTTTTCGATGACGTTTTTAAATACTATTTTTCGCTTTCGTGACTGGGAGGCAGCAACGGCTTTGAACCTGTTAAAAGTTGCGCTCAATAAATTTCACTACTCATCAAGCAAATTCGATCTAGAGTAACTCCGACAAAGTAAGTAGGTTTAACAAAGAACAGAAATAGTAGGAAGTTCTAGTTGTGTTTTGGTGCCTAAATATATTGACGTGCTCAGCCAATTTGGATCAGTTATGACATCTGTTGTAAAGGTGGTCAAAAGGTATTTCTGGTAAATCACAGCATTGAAATATTTATTTGTTTGATATGCAGATGCACGTGGCAGCAGCAGTGTTGTTGGTATTGCTGTTGGTGTCACTCTTGGTGTACTTGTGCTCATCGTCTGCGGTGTTCTCATATTTTTCTACAGAAAGTCAGTACTATTTTTTTCGCTTTTTAAATATTTTGTATTCCGTATGATTGCCGTATTAGTTGTAACGTTTTCTTTGTTGCTGATTAATCAGCAAATTTTTTAATTGTTAATGACCATTTTCTTTTGCAACTATGGAAACGTACGAGGAATCAGCTTTACAAATTACGACGTAATGTATTTTTGGTTGTTTGTCGAGTTATTTGTGCTGAAGTGGTTAGTGTGACCTTAAGTAGTGGCTTTGAAGTCCGGTTTTTTTATTTGTAAACAGTAAGTTGCGAGTAGATATGTAGTTAGGAAAATGAACCCTTTGTTGTGATTGGGTGCTGGACGTAGAACTGGGTCAGTAGGTCGTGCACGCTATGTACTGTGATTGGTCGATACAGACGGCTTCAGAGGACGAGACGTTTCTCGGTGCTGCACAGTCGTTACCACGACAACAACGCCGACATGGTGACGAACCTGCTGGCGGAGAGCGACGACGACGACGATGCTTTGATTGACCCGATGAATCTGGAGTCGGCGACACACCATCGCCTCACTTTGAATGACCACGATGACGACGACCCGCTTTGTAAGTCGCTCGTTTAAATAAATCGCCTCTTCCGCTGTATCGGCCAGTTTCCCGGTGATCCTCGGTCAGCCGGTTGCCTCTCAGTTTTCTTCCTATGTTTCTTCCAAAAGATAACTTTTGGATAGAATGAGCAGACTGCACATCTTGCAGCAGGCAGTGCATGCTGGGCTTGGTAAGGTCATGGACCCCCACGGCCTCACGGCGTAAACACTGCTGGTTGTCGTGGTTACTAGGCTCTCTGAGTAGCTGTGACCGTTGACCCTTTGCACTAGGCATTCATCTTATTGAGACAGGTGTTTTTACAGGCCACATGCTCTTGCTGTTACCCAGACAGCTAAATCTACTGTGGAACGCTTTGTGGAAAGTGCATTGCTGAGTTTGTCATCTCTCTCTGATGCCAGCGCCCGACTTCTGTAACTTGTGGTACTGTATCTTACCGTGATTATTATGGGATATTCGATTTAGGAATCCGGATTCAGATACATAGTAAGGATGCGCCTATGGTGTAATTTTGTAAACATGTACACAAAACTTGTAAACGTTTAGTAAACGTTTACATGAATATGGCAGACAATAATAAAACACTGATGATGATTCTCACTTGGTTCTCAGTTACTATAACATCGTAGCTAGTAATGGCCGTAGCCACTTGTATCGTCAGCTAGAGAGTCCTTGGTGAAGTTTATTCGCCGCAGATTATTGCTTAATTTTGCATTAAGTCGCCAAAATGTCACGTTGCTTTACTGGCTGATGTAGTTGTTTTGTTATTTTTAGTAATGACTTTTGATACTGCAGCCATATTTGTGTACACTATTGTGTAATGTTGTAAACGTGTACACAATAAATTATCGTGTACACGTGTACATGAGGGCATCCCTAATACATTCACCAAATCTGAATCCAGATTCGTCTAATCTAATATCACCTAAGTAGTGGTATCTTTGTCATCATAGAAGAATGTTTCATACTTTATATTAGGCTACATCATGTGCACAGATGCATTCCAGAAGTGGTGGGAGCGTAAAACCAGAGTTGATAAACACAAAATGTCAGGCTAAGTGCGGAGTTTTTTTCAGTCTTCTGTAAGTCCGGAGGGTCTGCTAGAATGCAATTGTCCTTGGGCAGAGCATTCGATGCAGAGAGACCAGCACATGAGAAGGGAACTAATTGAACTTTGTATGCCGCTATTTCAGTGAAACATTCTTCTATACTGACAATGTTGAGTTGAGGCTGGCGCACAGCAGTTATGTTGAACGAGGCGAAATGCTTGAGGCTGAGGCTGAATGTTCCATGCCGACGCCAAGGCCAGTATTTTTGCCTCAAGTCAGATGCCAAGGTTAATGTTACGAGACCTGGCCCTTGCAGCACTAGCGCTTGAGAAATGGTAAGACAGGTGGACTTTATGAATCCCAATGGTTGATTGATTCTGCTAAGGTTTGGTCATTTTGGAGACCGGCCAGTCATTTGGTTAGTATTGATGAATTCTGAGGGAAGGAACATCACTATCCGACTCTTCGCTGCCAGAATGCGGTTGTCACTGCGAGTGGTATTTGTTTAGGTGCACGTATCGTAATGTCGGAGCCAGCGGGCGGTAGAGACAACAACGATCCTGCTAACTGCTGAGTGGGATGGAAATGAATCGGTTTACTTGTGTAATGGTTTTCTGGTGTTCTGCGTGTTAACACAATCTTGCTTTATTTTGCATCTCAGACATTGTTATAATTTGGCTGCTTATATTTTTGAAATTTAATTTGTAAATTTGTCGGTTCCACTTTTCGCTAAAATTACTTATTTTGATTGGTTAGAACATGTGTAAAACATACAGTTTATTGCATATGAAATCATATGGAAAATTTTTACAGTAAAAAATTACAACTTTTTTGGTGTTATGTATTCTTATTAAGCATTTACAAGAAAGTTGTATTGGTAAAGCAGTGTTAAATGCCATGCAACCGGAAGTTGTTGGTTTAAAGTAATATTAATCAATGCATGTAATTATGAGAATGTTTCTGTAAATACAGATGGTTAGTTGCCTTGATAGAATTTTTCAGTGATTAATGGATTTTCTATAGTCATTTAAAATCTGCAGTCTAACTTGGATGGTTTAGATTATCAACTGATAGGTGTATAGTGGAAATTACTACTGGATTTCCACGGCAGTTTTAGGTTGATTTGCATGAGGATTTGTGAAGAGGTCGGTATGATCACCGGGAACACACTGTTACATTTTGGGGTGTAAACCGATCCATGAATCTCTTGTCTCTCCCTGTTATCGGTGCTGGTGTAATAATTTAAATGAGCCTCTCGATCATGAATAAAAAGGCGACCAAGGTTGAGGTTAATATATCGCTGGCCTTCCTATACTGGGTAGGGATAGCTCTCCCCTCTGACCTTTCGTCTCTGATATAGCCATATATTTGTGCTGAAAAGGGACGTTAAACACCAACTAACTAACTCTTACCCACACAGTTCTAGGCTTGGCCTTTATCTGAATGTCACAAGTCATAGGTCTTTCAAAACAGGTAAACATTTGGCCAATCAAACAACACTACACTATGGATGGTAGTTTTCTGATCTTGGTAATATTAACTTATTAATCTTCTTTTGTCCTGCACAGATGGTGTTTGATTTCTGTTTTGATTTTAAGCTTATTGGGCATGATTTTAAGTGTATAAAGTAACAACTGAGATGAATTACATGGTTTTTTATTTGGCTATGTGTGCCTGATTTTATATTCACGTAAATGATATAAACATCTTTGAGTGAAGGTTTTTCATGTATATTGAGAATACATATGGACTTTGTCCATCACTGATTCGTTGCACCTACTTAACATTACATAGTGTGCTAGTGTTGTTCAGAGGCATAATGCACAAAATTAGTGTCTATTATGACAGTAAACCTTAACTTAATCAGTCAAGTACAAATTTGTAAACGACATATTTCATTATATTATTTAACGTGCTTTGTTCACAACCCGTCTGGCTGTTACTAGTTTTTGTTTGATTCTGCACTGTGCCTCTGAATTTTCTGATGTATGTGGACATGTTTGATTATGTACTCTGTATCAGATGTGTACTTGGATTGCATATACACTAACCCTAGACACTTTTTTGATTCTGTGCTATTACATTGATTGATTGGGTTAAGGTTTAATGTACCACCCACAGCCGCAGCGCCAGCCAGGGAAGTAGAAGCCGTCATACGATCCCCAACAAACATGGCCGCCGCCAAGATTGCGGCCGTTGACTTCAACAAAATGACGTCAAAGTGACGTCACTCATCCGGCCTGCTTTCTGCCATGTTTGTTGGGGAAGATCTGCTAGCCAGTCGACGGCTTCAAACGCTTCTGCTATTATGATTGGACGTAAGAAGTCTAGAGAATATTTAATATAAGTCTATGGCCCCCACCTGACACTAATTAGGTCATATTAGAGATTCTCATGGCAAGTACTGAGAAAAGTGTGCTGTTACATGGTATATACCATAGTGGGTGTTCGTCCATGATTTTTTTTAGTGCTAGCCAAGAGTTTGGCTGGGTAGAGCATCTCCAAAGTGACCTATTTAGAGTCGAATTGAACATTAAACCTTAACTCAGTAAATCAGTGAATAGTCTGTTTTGTCACAAGCCAATATTGTATCGAAATGGCTGAACAGATCAAACTCATTTTTAGCACAGAGGCTACCGTCGGCTCATCTACACCATATTGGGAGAGAATTTGGGTGTCCTGTCTTCATAAATATGATCACTGGAACATTGCCCTCAACTCTAGACTCGGAAAACATTCACTGTGGCACGTTAACTGTCACAAGTGTCATCAGTTTAGTTCAACAAATGACCGTCACCAGTTAATATCACGGTGAGCGTCCACTTTTGTGTACAAGGTGACAGGCACGACGCAGTGTGTCGCGTGGATCCATCTGCATCAGCTGAGTCTTGTTTACTAACACTAGCATTGTGACAGCTTGTATCCCAGAAACTATGCTCGAAATTGTTTGTGTTGTGCGTGTACTGTTTACGTTAAATGATTTATGACTAAAGCGATTAAAAGGGTTAAAACGGTCATATATGATATCTAGCGAAGTTTATTTTTGAACATGGTCTGTGTGTCGCTGTCTGATTGTGTGCGCAAACTAAAGTTATCAAATAAATTTGATGAACTCTCAGAGCAGTCGTAACTATGCACCCACTGTTGTGTTCTGTGCTATTATTATTATTATTATTATTATTATTATTACATGTATTATTATTATGCCATTGTGATGTGTACGATTATGCACTGAGGAAGAGAAATCCAGTACTTGTTATACTCGTTATCTGCACCAGTTATCTCAAAGGTTCTGCTTTGGAACAAGTGGAGGAAGAGATTTGGGAGCATCTGGCATCTGGAAAACGGCTGTTGAAACAGTGTATGTGCGTGTGTTTATTGTTGGTCTCAGAACGTTGTGATGTTGTTGACAGTGACAACAATTTACAATATATCACTACAATTCATTGTTATCCAAGTAGGCCTATGTATGTGCTGATTCATTTATCAAACTGTCGTTTTTGTGTTGTTTTGAGCAAAATAACTGATCGCACGTTGATGTCTACACACGGCACATTTCATATTTGCGTTCTGTAGCATATTGTTTCCACAGAAGAGTGTACAGATTGTATGTAATGTATATTCACAAGTGTTTTGAGTTTTGCATATTGTATAGGTATGTTTAATTCAAGCTGATTATTTTTAGTGTTAATATTGCTTTCATTGTGGCTTGAGGGAAGTCTGAGTAAATTCTTAGAAGTTCCTGAATAAGTAAACACTTGGGAAGCTTTGCATGAGAAATATGAGGAATAAACAGAAAAATACCTTATAACAGCAGTGATATACACTACCAGATCACTAGACTTTTATCCATAACTTTGCCAGATATTGATCATTTTTCAAAATTCTTTTACCTGTAGACTCAGCATGAAATTTGCAATTCAGTTGTCATGTTAAATGTTTAGGTACACTACCCGAAATGTGAAATACTAATGTCTGAAAATAAAAAATACTGTGAAACATACGATAAATCACAAGGTAGTGTAGCTGCACAGTTAATTTTGCTACATATTTATCACTAAGCTTGGTAGTGAAAAAAAATAAAATTGGTGAACACTTGGCAGAGTTAAGGCAAAAAGGTTAATTGTGCCTACACACCCTGTTTTCCTTGCAATGTTCTGCTTCAAGATGAAGAACTGACCGACGACAACTTGCCTATCACAGACAAAAACTGTTTTATTCTTGCTACATTACTATGCAGATTATTTTTTTACTTCAGTATAAACAGATATCACACTAACAAGTATTTTTCTAGGACTTTTTTGAGTGGCTGAGTCTTACACTGCAGTTTGCTGGACTCGTTGAGCAGAACAATTTTTGTTGCATGGAGATTTCCACAAGGTAGTGTAGTTACACATTTAAGGGTGTGCAGGAATGTTTAATATTGACTATTACAAATTTAGTTGTGAATCCATCACTGAAAGAATTTTGAAAATCGGTCCACATTTGGCGAAGTTACAGACAAAAGTCTAATGTCTTGTTTTTTGACTCGGTATAGTTTATGCAGATTATCTTTGTATAGAAGAATGGCATTGTGAATTTTCCTGAGTATTTTTTAGAATTACTAATTTCCTGATGCAAGAATGAATTTTTTAAAATTTCAACAAGACCTAGAAAAATTCAAAAAAAAAATTTGCGTGACTTTTCTGCAGCTGAGGCTACTGTTTGTTTTCTGGCTGGAGAAATTTATCAGACTAGTTTGTTTTCATTATCTTTGGCCAGCTACTCTGTGCAGTTGTCAAATAATAGTAATAGCCATTTATTGGGAATATGCTGTTTTATAATTCTTTAAAACTGAATTTTTCAGATTTCAAATCAAATTTATTTGCCAATAAAAACACAAAATGCAACAGAAAAGTGAATGACTGGTGGGTACAGAAAGGCATAAAAATCTGCTTGCATCTGTTCATAAAAATGACAATTTGTGTTTTTGCTGTGCTTCGCTCATAATATCAAATGTTTCTGGATTTGATAGTTTGTGGATTTCTATTAAATTTGTGTGACTGTTTTACTGAAAATAGCTCACCAGTTTACTGCTAGAATAATTGGGAACAAGTGAGCTGTTATACTGAATTTAAAGCAATTTTGTTATTACAACTAAGCTTATGATAATAAACAGAATCTGTAACTGATGATCCAGATATGAGATATGTGTTGGAAAGTGCCAATAATAGTAACTGATCTGCTTTCTCATTGGTTGTTGCAATAGTTGTTGCTACTAGGGTTTTGTTGCTTGAGTTTTTTGGTGTATTTGTTAAGACAACCACATAATGCATGTTTACTGGAAAGATTTGCTTTTTTTAAAATATAATGTCCCACATACAGCTGTATGTCAGATTATGTGTTTTATGCAGGGGTGGATCTACAGCGGGGGGGCGATAGGGGCGGTCCCCCCTAGTCGCAAAATTCCGCAAATTTTCTGAACCCTGTCTGTGAATTTTCTGTGAAATTATGCTACTTTCAAAAGCCCACATTGAAATATCGTGTTTTCCTCTGTCAATAAGGTTTACTTTTGACACACACAGTCATTTAATCTTTTTCTTGCTATGTACGATTGCCGCCAGTTACTTATTTACAGTCCATACCGTCAATATCAACACAATATCAACAAAATGTTGGCATTTCGTCTTTCAAGTTCTTGTTTACAATATACGATATCCAGTGCTGGTATGGGAAAGAAGCCAAATTTGCCGTTTCCCTTAGACGTACAAAAGCTAAAGCTTTCAGCTTCAGGGGGGCTTTGCCCCTCTGACCCCCTGACCAGGGGCTTTGCCCCTGGACCCTGCTGGGGGCTTTGCCCCCAGACCCTCATTATAGGCTCGCACTCCTGCGGTCGCCATGTCACCCCCCCCTTCCACCCTAAGCAAACCTTCTGGATTTGCCCCTGGTTTTACGTGTTGAACATATTATGTTATTTAACTGTGAATATGTACAGAATAATTACTTCCACAAAGGAGATTACGCTTTACCTCGGTTTGTTTGTGTGTTTGCATATTCTGTGTACTTGCCAATGCTGGGAACAGTGCATTAATCTGTTGGTTGTTAAGTGATGAACTTTAAATTTCTTAATTTATTTAGACTCATTATCTTCTGTTACAGTGGACTTCAGTTAACTTATGTCGGGATTATCGAGGGCCCCAGAGAAAAGCCCCATTCTAGACATAATTTCACACCGTATAAAGTAAAAGTAAAGTAAACGCGTATAGCAGTTCGCAAACGCCTCGCTGCTACGGGAACTCACGTGCCATATGGGATCACAGTATTACCTGCCACCCGGCAGAGGTGCCATTCCCGCCTTTACCCCAGCCAGTTAAGGCTGGTACTCGATTTAGCGACCCCAGAAGGATGCAAGGCTGAGTTGACCTAGTTGGCTTGGTTACATACCGAGGTGGTATACCCGCCCAAAGACGGTCACCCATCCCAGCACTAACCGGGCTCAATGTTGAGTAACTTCGTTCGTGCGACGAACGACGCTACCACAGCGCTAAACCGCCAACCGTATAGGTAGTGTGTATTGGAATGGGCAAAAAATGAACTGTTACTGGTGTCCCATCATAAAACGTGTGCCAGTAAAACTGGTCTTTGTTTGACTGCAAGCACATGGGACCACACAGCAGATTAATGCATTAAAAGTTTTAAAGTTAACTTCTGTTAAGGTTTTTGATTTAAAGGAGTAACTGTTAACTTAGCTAACTTTAAAGTTATCTGATTAGCAATTGAATAAGGTAACTATGTGATTAACTGTGAAAATTTTATGGCGCTTGTTCACAGAATATAAAACATAGTTTGTGGCATTTTTTATGTCTGTTTAGTACTGTGTAACATGAATATACTTTTAAAATGAAATTAGATTAAATTTAAAGTGTAATGGAATTGCAGCCTATCAAATATACTTTTTATGTATGTTAGTGTCAGTGGTATAAAGTAGTAGACTACATTCTACAAAGCACGTTGCTATTACTATTGTTGGCTACATTTTATTAAGAATTATATAAATAACAGTCACTGAGTCAATGATTAGTCTAAATTGCTTTTGCTAAGTGATCTGTTGTTTTCACTTACTGAGAGATATTGGTTGTGAACTTGTGGTTTGCTGTTAATATTTTGTGCTTTGGTCTTTTATGGGTGGTGTTTTGTGCCTTGGTTCATGAACATTGAGAAAAGTGATGCAACAAAAACATATTTTCATCATTTTGATTTAACTGTAAACTAAACTTGAAGTGATAGATGCTATATTATCCCCGTGAATGCTTCAAGTATGAAGCTACTTGCTTCTGCAGTTGTTGGTAATTGATTTTGCTTCTCTGGCAGCGTGCAGGCAGTGAAGTTTTTGCATGTTTAGCGGTTTTTGTTTACTGACTTGTCAATAAAAGCGTGATTTGTGACAGTGGCTTGTTGCTCTGTTCACTTTGTTGTAAGGTCATTTTATACAAAAATTCAAACTTAAAATTACACCATTTTATTTCTTTTATAACTCAGACAAAAATGAACCAATTTTAGTAATTTTTATTATGATCTTCATCGTCTAACAATGAAACAGTGTGATGAGTATGTTTGTCTGTCTGTCCGTCTACTTGAGTAATTCAAAAACCACATGGCTAAACATGAACAATTTTTGTGCATGTTGCTTATAGCTGTGGCTCAGTCCTCCAGTCCTCCTCTGGTGATGTGATATGTTCCAGTTTTGTGGATGACGTTCTATTTTCACATAATGACCATGCAGTATGTCATGTTTATTCCTGAGCAGCGACAGAATACCACACCATCCCAACTGGCTGCTGACATGGATGACAACCACAACCTCTTCTCGAATATACGCAACAACCCTCATCATGTTCTGCACAAACTCCTCCCCGATAAAACTGATCGCACTTACAGTCTCCGATCTCGTCGTCATTCCCTTTCATTACGTATCAAGACTGATAGTAATAACTTTCTAAACAGACTGCTTTTTAAATACATTGATTAGTTGGCTTGTTCTGTATTCATTTTCAAAGTTGCATTACGTCAACTCTTGTATTGAAGAATTGATGATGATGATGATGAGAATACGACAGTCATAACAAAACAAATTGTGCTCTGTGATAAAAGACCAGCGAGTACTCATCCTGTGTTGTACAT
>Ga0209782_1002395_pt1 | contig 10430 bp, 6 predicted proteins | sample WorMetmaBAHAMAS1_FD_187390 | JGI IMG/M metagenome (GOLD analysis project Ga0209782, IMG submission 187390) | Marine gutless worms symbiont microbial communities from Max Planck institute for Marine Microbiology, Germany - Inanidrilus... | ecosystem: Host-associated > Annelida > Digestive system >...
AAAGGAAACAAAAAAAAAACACAAAATTGCACATTATATCTGTCACAGTGTTTCAGGTACTTGAACTAATAAGTGATTCCTCCCTCAGTTAGGCTGGTATAAGATAAAGGACAGATAATGATCAGTGCTCTGTTTTCCTTGGTGCTATGACATTTGTTGGGTTAGGTAAAGGGACGGGCATCAAGACTGCAAAAAAAGCAACTTGGGGATAGTCGGCTGCTGGACAGATCCAAGATCCATCTCTAAAATGAGGGAAAAAGAGACCCGGTTCACCTATAAAATTGCTGTTGAAATGGCTGTTACGGTGATGGCAGTATGTTTAGTTCTAAGTCACAGGTTGTGCAATATTTCTTAACTATGACAACATTTACTTAGCAAATTTACAACATATAAAACAAAGAAAAAAGCAGCACAATAAAGCATCTGGCTTTTTTTTAGAAAAGCATTGCTTTATAATAAAAGAAGAAATGCAAACTGTAACAAGCACATGTTGACGTGAAATGTTAAATTCTCACCGCAGACTAGTGCCACGGCGACCAATACAATGAAGATTCCAGCAAAGAAGCCAACTCTGAATGTTGTCCACGCATTTTGCTAAAAAATATCATCATATTTGAACCACTGGAAAGTGTAACAACTAAGCAATGTTAGAGAAACACAACAGATATAATTCCATGCAAACCAATGACGCTGCTAAAACACTGCACTACAAGAGACGATTATTAGCTCACAATATCCACCAGTGTATGCAGAACAAGTTGATTAAATGAAAGTCAATTTTGCTTACAAACATGAGTAAACATTTATTTTCACATTTACGTACAAATTGTTTGTTGCACCAAAGACGGAAACTGTATGCTCATGCTGACGTCATTCACCGTGGTGATAAAATGCTAATTTACACGTTTGTGCATCAACAGTTGTGCTATCTTATCTTGCAATCAAACTGTGCAACCGAAAGCCAAAACTGTTTGACACAATGGTATGTCAAGCATGAGGAACATCAGCATCCTCACCTGCCACAGTGACCGTCACCTGTAATTAATATTCATGGAACCATCAACAGCATTTGAGGACATCATGAGCAAAACTGTGCAACTGCTGCTACCAGCAGTTAAAAATCATGACATTATATTATTGCCCGTAACTTTAAGGCTAAATGCTGACCAATTTTCAAAACCCTTTCAACATTACACACACACACAACTCTGTATAACTTCATTTAGATAATAAAAAAATGAGATTTCCTTATTGGCAAACAGCCTAAGTTAAGAAAGTGAAACTCAAATGTCCGGCATTCAGTCACACACTATCAAACCCATTCCACAGAGTGTCTGCAGAACCACCTGTAACACAGTGAATAATGGTATCAACCTTTTCTCCGAGCGGAGGAACCCTTAAGCGTTTCATTGCCTTTTGGCGATCACCTGATTCAAGGCTTCGTGTAAAGACATTCTGCACCACAAACAATCAATTACAAATATCAAACAAAATTTTCGCAAAACAAATACCATGTGCTAAAATGTGCTCTGCAACATGTTAACAAAATTCTTGCATCTTGAAAAATATTACTTAACGTATAACTGACACGTTCCAGTTAACACACACCTTCAATCGTCAACCAAGCTATACAACAAGCTATAGTGCATGCAAACTTCGTCATAAGACGCAATCAAAGGCGCGACTTAAAAGAAGGTGGTATTTGACGGTGTAATGGCAGACAGTGTGTTTTTAAGCTGAGACTTCAAAGTCATCAATGCTGGCCAAAATGTGTAATAAAGGTTTCCTTCCTGTGTTTGTTTCAGACCAGGATCAGTATGGATGAATGGTATAAATTTTTTAGAGACCGGATGTCATTCATCTCACTCAGCCAACGAAACGATTAACAACTGAATGGATGCTGATCAGCAGACAAAAAATAGCCGTTAAGTAGCTGTGGGGTGAGTATCAATCGTGTGTGCATACCTCGGTCTCTTTGATAAGGTGGTCAACCTCCTTGTTGGTGTAAAACGGCGCCGTTTCCACGTGAACCTGGCGCCAGACAGCACCGCGATCTGTTGACAATAACTACAAACACCAACAGTCGTTGACCTTATGCTGGACAAATGCAAATAATTAACATATTAATAATCAATGACAGCCCAGCCCATAACTCTGTTTCTTTTTTCTTACAAATACCCAACTGCTCCACTTCTTAAGTTCTTTGCACACGAATCCCACCTCGAGCAACTTTACCCATTAATAGTATGAAAATTTATAATGCGCACAATGTCAAGCACTAGTACACATGAATGAGAAACAAAGCAAGAGTAACACTGGTAGTGGCCTAACCTTGTCATGTTTCTTGAGAATCTTTCGGAAGCCAGTGAAGTTAAGTGTCTGGTAGTTCTGCAGAAGAATGAGACTGAGATAGAACTCGCTGAAAGCCAGCTTGATGCCGTGCATCGACTTGTGCACGGCTTTGTCGACACTGCCCTTCATCGGCAACTTTCGCCGTCGCACACCATTGCCGGTCACGTCCGCCGTCTCCGCAACCGACCGGCTGAGGTCTGACTGCAGCGCGGCAAACTTGCGCGTTGCCTCCGCAAACTTTTCTAATAGCAAACACGATTTTTCATCAAATGGCATTTTAGCACGACTGGCGGAAGTCTCTATCACAAGTTCACAATGCCGCTAGTGTGACATCGTCCTATGAAAAAACTCATCACCATTGTAGCTGTCATTTCTCAAGTTCATCTGCATTAACTGCCAACATGCCTATTTCAGTGGGCATTTCCACGGTCAGCTTCCAGGTAGATTGAATCCTGGCTGCAGGATTATAGGGTCATGCATTAGACAAGAATTGAAAACCGAAGCCACATCCATTCATCTCGCCACTGGAAGATGATATTTTTTCTGGTCCAGAGAGGCCTGTGTGATAGCAGGCAGTTTCATGGAGGAAGGTACACATAGTTATGTAGTGGCTATTCAGCATGCATGTCTGTCTTCTCATTCAGTTTATCCACTGCAGCTTTATGCCTGAGTGCTGGCGGTTCAATATTTGACATAATAGGTAGACACGGCAGTGGTGAGGAGTGCAGTTCCGGTGAGGATGCACATGGTAGAGTTAAGTTGCACGTCAATAAGGTCTATATGTGGCGAGCGTGGACAGAGTAGTCTACTACTGAGTAACAGTCGGCTAGTGTGGAAGACCATAAGATGTTGGCATTAGCACCCAACTGGAGTTTGCGTGTTTCATGGAGATTGCCAGTGAACAAGAAATATTGAAAACGAAAGTAAAATATTCTGTTTACAGCTGTTTTGTGAATTCTGCAAGGTCTACTACAGTGCACAGATCTTCAGACACTGCATTCCATCTGGATTCCTGCTGTTCCCTTTACGCTGCATCCTCAAAGCTAGTACCATGTAGATTTTTCTCGATTAGAACATCATTCCCATCAAATGTGCAGTGGGTTTTTGCAGCTAGGGTAGAAAGACATCCAACCAAAGATGTAAATGTATAAAAAAAACATCTCGAAAACAAACTGCAACAAACTACAAATATTTCTGTCAGTATCAGTCAGCTTTCATTTAATTAAAAATAGTAAACTAAATAAGAAAACAAACATGAAAAAGATTATATATATATACCGGAGAAAAATGTGTTGATCTTCAGAAGCTCCTGGTCGCAATAATGGAAAAACTTTTCATCAAATCGTGCAAAATGCTGTTGAATGATGTCATCAGGGGTCACTGTAACATGTTAAAACAATAACATTATTTAATACATAACTCTGGCACGCATTTACAAAGAAGAGTTAAATCTATAACATCACAAAAAAATCACAATGGAAGCATGCATATCAACATCTATGACCTAACTTGGTCCAAAATCACTGGACAATGCTTCATGACTTATCACAAATATTTATAATATGACTAAATCTATAATATTTTTATAAGATAAAAAATTTAAAGACTTCATTACGTTGGCGTGAGAACAGTATTTATGTTAATAAGGAGATAATTGGAAAGCAATGTATCAGCATCAGCATGGCATAACATTAATTTAAATGTTAATAAATATTACACAGCAAAAGGAGCCAATTTGGTATTCCAAAACATCAACACAATACCATTAGGATAATGCACATTAATGATAATTTACACGAAACAGTTTCAGTTGGACCATTCTCATTTCATTAAGTAGCAGTGATAACAGTATTTTATGCAATAGCAAATAGACATTGTTAAACAGTATTCTAATAATTTAACACACTTAGGTCCGGTTTTTCCACAGCAAATTAACCCTAAACGGATGATTTAATTGACGAACTGCCGGTGGAAAAACGACATCTGAGTAAATTGATCATTATCTGCCGGATTTAATGCCGGATTAAATTAACGGGAGATTAATTTGTTGTGGAAAAACCGGACTTTAGAAAAAGACTAACTTTCTGGAGATGGTGCTTCTTCTATTGCTTCATACAACTGTTCTTTCATTGCCTAATGAAAATACCATGCCGACAATTCACCCAACATTATACATGTAAATACCAAATAACATAATACAATGATGAAAGATTAACTGTTGCTGAGGGACTGTAGAACAGTCCACATCAACTAAAAGTTTATTTTCAGTTGAAGAAGACTCCTTTACAGTTGCTCAGCAACAGTTAATCTTTCATCATTACATTTTATTAATTACTACACTGTGTCTCAAAAAACATCGGACATTTTTAGCTGCAACTTGAGCAAACATGATCTGATTCAGGGGCGGCGGAAGGTAGTGAAAAGAGAGGAGGCATGGAGGGCGAGCACCGAAGGCGCCGAGTGGGGTGAGGTCTGGGGAGGGGTGTCCCCTCCCCAGCCAACAATGGGGTCTGGGGGAGCGTCGTTAGCTCCCCCAGCAGGGCCCCGGCCAGAAACGCATTTGGATGTATTTTTGGCTCATAGAACACGTCTGGCAGTCAGAAAAATGCGCTGGCTATGGGTCTGGTCCGGGGAAAGTTAAGCAACGCTCCGGGTCACGGGGCCCTGAAGCAAAAACAGTTGAAAAAAAATTATTGGTTACTATAGTAATTGGGCAAAATCTGGGGAGGCACACTCCATAGCGTGCCTCCGGGACCAAAATTCCGAGAAGGCACGAGCCTCCGTGCCTCATAGGCATCGCCGCCTATTATCGGATTTTCATAATTTTTGGCAAAAGCGTTACTGTGAGATTAGGCAATCAAAAGCTGTTTTATTTTCCCACCTCACCTCAATAGTGTTTCTGCATTACCTGGTGAAACACAAATGATGTAAAATGCATCTTTTCAATGAACACTGTATATTGCTTTGCGAGAAAATAAGCAAAACACACCGAAATTATTACCAGGTGACATTCAAAGTAGCCTACATTCATATAACAAGAAGCATTTGAAAAATGTTGGGCCCATTCGCCGGCAGCTATTCTACATTCTAGCCTTTATTTGTACTCAGATAAGAAAGCAGTCAGATCAGTAACTACTGGAGGTACATGCCTCGTATGTAATATATTGCTTTCTCCATTCTGGCGTTATATGTGCAGATAGGTGTTCTGCAAACTTCATTTTGTGGTGAATGACACCAAACAAAAACAATTAACAACCTAAAATGACAAAAACTCCACACATCTCATTCAACAAGTAAAGCCAATATGTACTGTAGTGAATCATACCAGACGTTAAAGTACATACAAGTCCAGCATCCGTTACCTGTATTTTGACTGGCTTTTTCAACCTGTCATTGATTTCCATTTTTGCTTTCCTGAAAACCCTACCATTACTAATTTTTGTTATGTACAGATGGTAATGATGGACATTAAAGTTTGATATCGCTGTTAGAAGAAATCGTAAATCGTATTAAAACCGTACACTATGATGAAGGATGTACAGTGTGGTGCCTTGCTGATGTTTAGACAGAACACTTACACCAGGAAGTGGTTTGTTTACGTTTTGTATTTGTAAACAATCACACACTAAAAAAGTTAAATTGTTGGTACTTTTTAACTTTCCAAAGTAATACACACGAACAAGAGGTGGCAGTATAAAATTACGATAATTATAGGTTAAGATTGATGATCTGAACGAAAGTGTGAAATTTGATAGTGATTATTAGCTATATATTACTATTAGCTATATATGGATCTGTGTCTGTCACATTCATTGCATAATTTTTTTGTGACATTTATGGCGTCATGCGTTTAAATGACTGTTTTCAAACTGTTTGATAATGTTTTGTGTGACATGTTGCTTCAGCATATTTACGTATTTGACTTATCTTTGCCTTTGCATGTTGTTAATTAACTGTATATCCACTGTATCTGTAGGCCTACTTATCACTGAGTATGGGTTTTGAGGTTGAGATCTGAGACTATTAATTTTTCCTCGATCTCTCAACTTCAGATCGACCCGATCTGAAGCTATCAAATTTCTGCTTCCTAATTTCAGATCGCTGCTCTGAAACTATCATTATACATAAAATTAACAGTCAGCAGTATAGGTACTGTGATATTTTTTTAAATTAGTGCCCTCGCTTCATCTTCATTATGGCTGTTTGCCGCAAGTTCACTGACCAGCATTGTATGTCAGATGGGAGCAAGCTGTATTGCACTGCTGCATTTTCTAGGTTCGAATCCTGGCAGGTGAAGTTTTTTTTTATAACTTATGTGTTTTGTAATCAACTTCATTATGTCTCATTTCGCTACATTTTCACTTATTCAAAAAAAACATCAAGGCAACATAGCACTTTCATGCATAGACAATTGTGGTTAATCATCACCTGCATGGACAGCCGTGTGACGACTACTTTGCTTTGTCTGTACACATGGCTAGCCATGTGTATAGCACCAGTCTTTATTTAATACTAGAACACACATGTGGCCTCAAAATGCGCTACACACGATCGTGGCTTCACAATGGCCGGTGTATCATGCTTCGCGCTCGTGGTAACAGCGCCGCAATGCGGCCAGACGGCCGCACCTTGCTGCAAGGCAGATACTGCGACTGGCCGGCCTATGTAGCCCACTAGGCCGGGGCGCTAGGCTCTTGGCCAGCTAGGCCGCCAACCCAGCCCAGCCCAGCCAGGCCTGTGCTTCTGTGTATCACGCTTTGCACTCATGGCACAGATGCACAACCAAACTGTTCGATTATTATGATATAGATACTGAAAACGTTCCAATAATGTTATGGACTTTATTTCCTTTTCAGTGGTTTTATACGCAAGTAAGACATTTTTGTATAGTGTCTGCAATGACAGATTTTAATAAGGAGAAAATATGTATAATTTTGTCCAGCCTTTGCAATTTTAACTTTGCCCCCTCGAGGGGTGCAAAGTATTGTGATGAGTGAGTGTCTGTTCACTCACATAACTCAAAGACACACGGCAGAACTTCACCAAATTTTTTGTGCATGTGGTTTCATGTGCAGCACCCACCAGGAGCGATTGAGTCGAATTTGGCTTGGTTAATGCCCCACCATTGCCGTTGAGGCATCGGCTGGTGAGGCCAGTGGAGTATTAGACTACATCATTAAAACGTGTCGCAGGAATGAGTTGGTATGCAACCCGTCTAATCATTGGATTAGAATAGAAATAAGAACTATGATGGATATTGGAGGATGCTATGTTGAAATTTGCATGACTGTGATGATGATACTGTGTTGGGTGCAGCTGCCATTATCATGAGCATTGCTGAGAATGCGACAGTTAGGCCTCGTGAGATAAAGGCTGGGGTGACCGCAGAGAACCAGTTTCCATATCTGTTGACAATTGACCAGGTTTGTCACTGAATCAATTTTGAGATTATATTTTTGAACTGGCTATTGTGAAGTGTGTGATTTGTAGCCTGTTGATTTGCACGATACATCACATCGTATCGAATATCACGATATTAGTGCTGTATCTCATCGTCTCGATATCACGATTAAAAAAGTAATAATTCTTTTCCGAGCAGAATGATACTTTGATATTCCACACAAATCTAGTCAGTTAAGTGGATGTTATATGGCATATCTGTATTATTGTATCGTAACGTATCGTATTGCGAGATAATGATTTTGTACGATATAATATTGTATCGATTGTCTGTCTGAAGAGCTGTATCGTGCCAACACTAGCTATGCTCCAGTCCATGGAGGAGTGTGAGTGCTGTACTCAGTACTCAAGTGTGTCTTCCTAAGGCCACTGAGACTGTCGATGGATGAGATATGAGTGTATCATGCATAGCTATGGATGGTGGGATGCCAAGTTGGCCTGAGTGGCTGTTTACCTAGATGGTATTACCCCCGAGCAGTCACCCATCTCAGTACTAATTTGGCTGGATATAGAGTGATACTGCTCATCAATCAATCCATGGATCACTGCTGAGCCCTCAGATGTAGTCCGGCCCCTTTGCCAAGGAAGAGACTGGAACCACAGATTAGGTCCCGACCACGTCAAACCTGGCTCCGGTCAATGGAATCTGATGTTATTCCACTCAGCGTTGGTTTAGCAACTGCTTATCATTGAGCACAAAACTGACAGGCATGTATGGCGCTCGTTGGAACAGCAACGTCTGTTGGACAAACCACATCATGATGACGATGATGATGATTGATATGGAGTAACTTATGGAGGCATAATGTGATATACATCCATGTTTATATTTGTAGCTGTACATTTATTTGAATTACTGTGTGTCTATTTTGTGATAGATTGCTGACTTTGATGGAAGGTTTTGTGTTGTAAACTAGCTTGATGTACATTTTTTTGTTCCACTTTACACAGTTATACTTGTGCAAGGTTCTGTATGAGGATGTTCATGTAATACATTAGTGGAATCTATTGTTTGATATTCTGTTTTTTTATTACTAAATTTTGTTTTTGGTACATCATCAGTCTATTTTTTGAACTAATGAATACCTACATAGGAGACAGAAAGTCAGGCAAGTGAGCTGAAAAATATTACAGAAGAAGCTCATTTCGAATACAACTGTTTATTTTATTAGTCTTTTGGAAGTTGTGTTGTTCATTTAATCATTTTAAATACTTTATTTTTATGAGCAGTATTTATACATGTTCAGTGTGAAAATTAGAATGAATGTTTGGATTTCTATAAATAAATAAATTAGTCACTGTATGGTATTCTTTATTTGTTATTAGACACACTCATAATAAGTTCGTTTTAAATTTGTAGAGCCAGCCACTTGGAGCAATTATACAGGATATTTGCCTACAGTGAGTATGTTTTAACTTCTAGCTTGGCATTCAAATATATTTCTTATATGGCAGAATTTTTGAATGGTGTACAGTGTATTGAGTGTATCAATATGCGTTTATGCACACTGCAGTGTATCGAGCATTGTGAAGTAAAAGTAAGGTAAAGCAGTATATAGCAGTTTGTGCTAGAAGCTTTGCACCACTACTGGAGCCTGCATACCATATGGGATCACACAAAGTTACCTACCACCCAGCAGAGGCAGTGTGCAGTAGGCATCATTTTTAGCGCGAGATGTAATACATACATCTCGCGCTTATGCTGCGATGTCAGTGTCCGTCTGTCTGTCTGTCTGTGACGGAAGTGCATTGGCACATTATAGCTAATTTAGGTTTCAAATTCCGATCCAGATCGCGCATTGTGGCCGCAGTGCATGCGGGCGCGAGGGGAGGGATCATCACCGGGAAGAGTGGAGGGTTCATCTCGCGCTATACTAGCCACTGCTGGGCCCTCTTGTTGTAGTTCTTTCCATGTGCTTTGACACATTCGTGTTGCAGCTGGAATATTCCGAACCCGTCTGATTATGCGCTGCAGTTTAACAGTCCAAGCCACCAAGGTTTTGTCACTGAGCGGGTGAGTGAATATATTCTATATATATTGAGTGCATTTTAATGAATCTTTTGTGCAAGTTATGTTCTTCTGCAAAAAGTTTTGTATGCTCTGGTTTTCCTAGCAGTTTTCTATACAGAGATGGTTGCCCAGGTGATCCCGAGGGCTGATTATTTGGTGCGAATCTTCTGTGTGGCTTGATATTCTTTCCAGCTCAGAAACCATGGAAATTACTTACTGGACTCATCAGCCATGCAATCCGGTTTCCGGCCCGGCCATTCCACAGAAACCGCCGTGCTGCATGTATTAGCTGACATTCTACAGGCTGTCGACTGTGGAGACGTCGCTGCACTGGTCTTACTTGACCTGTCGGCGGCGTTCGACACGGTCGACCACGACATACTTCTTCAGCGCCTGAACATGACATTCAGCATTAATGACAGTGCACACGCGTGGTTCCACTCGTACCTGTCCGGTCGGTCACAGTGCGTCCGTCGCGGTAACGCCAGGTCGTCAGTCACTTGTCTGCTGTGCGGGGTACCCCAGGGCTCTGTGCTGGGTCCCATACTCTTTGTCTTGTACGTCGCCGACCTCATACACTGACCACATCACGGAAGCGCTCGTCAGC
>Ga0209782_1002396_pt1 | contig 10428 bp, 8 predicted proteins | sample WorMetmaBAHAMAS1_FD_187390 | JGI IMG/M metagenome (GOLD analysis project Ga0209782, IMG submission 187390) | Marine gutless worms symbiont microbial communities from Max Planck institute for Marine Microbiology, Germany - Inanidrilus... | ecosystem: Host-associated > Annelida > Digestive system >...
CGGATGGAGACACACATACACACACACACACACACACACACACACACACACAAGGCAAAACCTATACATCCTCGCTACGCGGGCTGTAATCAACTATTCACAGAAGACACTGCAGTTCTCCTCAACATCAGCTCCATAACAGAGCAAAAATGTCGACTAAATTTAAAGCCAGGTGCATACTGAGACTTGGTCATTAGCATGGCGTTTTCCGACTTGACTCGCTGTAGCTCTGAGTGGCTGTCACTCAGCTGCGCTTTCAGCGTATCCATCTGTCCGTGAAGGACATTCACCGTTGCATCTTTCTGCTGGAGATGAGTCGTCAAGGTTGCATGCTCCTGACGCTGAAAAACAATCAACAAACTAACATTGTTGAGTATTCCCAAACCTCTGCTGAAACCTAAGCTTTTTTTTGCAAAACTGTCCATCACCTAAACCTAGGTTTTTCCACCACAATTGAATGTTTTAAGGATCATCTATATGCTAAAATTGCAGTAATTAATTTGGTGAATTTATTATAGAAGTTTACCCATAAAATTGTTTCAAAAACTGGTGAGAACCGTAAACTATTTGATAAACGTATATTCCATAACATTCTTCAATTAGGCCTGGTTGTTAGTTTTTAGCAATGTTTGTCATTATTCCAAGGAATACTGGATGCATGCAACTGAGCTGTTGGCATGCTAGTGTATTGAACCGTAAGACTAATTTAGAATGCATTCATCATCAAAACTAAATCCAAACTAAAACCTAGATTTTTTGCCAAGAAAAACTACCAAACCTACCGTCCATAAAAAAAAATTTAGAGAAACCATAACAACACTACCACACCCAGCAACTAGAGACGCACAAAAGCCATCGTTTTGTTCCATCTTAGCAAACATTAGCCACTTCTCCAGTACTCTGACTCCAACAGTACCATCTCCATTTTAAAGGCCATATTCCAGATAAACCTGGGTTGGAATATAATTTGAATGATGCCACTGCTCATACTGACAGACTGCAAGACAGCTGCTAGATAAACAAGAAGCATTTGAAAAATGTTGGGCCCATTCGCCACTGCGAGCCGCCGCATACCCTAATTTTACATTGCCATGCACCAGGTGTCGCTACTGTCGCACGCCGCCTGCGCATCGATGTCCACGACAATGACGACGATGACAACAACAACAACAACGACAACGCGTGACAGAAGGGACCGCTATGGCCCCATAGAATTGGCCCAATAACCTGGGAGGTCAGTTGGTCGGCATTCTGTTTCACAACGCCTGCCAGCTTCTGTTGAGTCTCGGCAAGTTCAGACTCGAGTTCTTTCTTCCTTTGCTTCTCTACAATAGCAAACAACCCAGCTGAAATTACTCACAAACACCGCCACCACCACACATCATCCTTTTACGGCTATTTTCCAGGTACACATCGTTAGCCAGTTACCCCTTTGATTTCATTCACCATTAGTTTTTTAAGGAAACCTTTTAGGGTAACTGGCACAAATTTTTTTACAGGTTATATGCCCTTCCTTTCATCATAAGTAATTCACAAATACCGCATCATAATTCCACGGCAGTGCAAATTTGGTAACTCATGGTACAAGTGTCAGAAAGCCAGCATAAAGGGTCAAATGGTGTAGCATCCCCTCCCACATAACTCAATCAGTGGTCTAAGTAACAATAAGCTGCAGCTAAAAGATTTTCCTTGGTTGGTGTCATTGACCATGAGTTCCATTCGCTGTTCTGATACTGTCAGTGAATGGAAACCTAGTCCTGTAAAAAAAACCAACTACAATTGTCCCAAAACATTCTCTTATTTTCAGCAACCCAATCCAAGTAGGCTAATTAAACAAAAGTTGGGGTGTACCAACACGAGTGTGCAATATCTGTTAACTAAACTTTCGCCTTTATGCTAGTTATAGTGACAGAATTTACTCCTTGGACACGAATCCGCTAAATGTAAAAAAATGGCTTTACATCATGCACTGGCAACATTTAAAGGCTCGGACATCCTCACATGTAAAATGCAACTTTTTCGGAACAATCTGAGAAATTTTATTTTGGTTTCAGACAATCATAAAACAAGCAATATCATCAATAACAACTGAGAATCAGACTGAGCATGTCCAGGTGAAAGTTCATCACATCAGCTCTAAATTGCGGGTGATAACTCAGCATTCACAAATATCTGTTACTTTTATACTATGTTTAATGGTACAGGTGTCAGACAGCTGGCATGAAGGAAGCAGTGCCTTCGGAGTCCTGCACAGAGAAAAACTGAGGCCAGATTACTGGCTGGAAAGTAGCTACAAACACGGCCCGCGTGCTGGCCAGCCAAGCGGAAGCCATCGTACGCACCCGCAAAACATGGCCACAAGCTACTAAATGGAGGGCAGGCGACTAAATGGAGGAACTAAACATAGAATAGATATACACTAAATAACAACGAACATAGTACACTGACAGCAAGATGACGGCTTACTTACTTACTTCAACAAAATGACGTAAAAATGACGTCACTCGACCGGCGGCCATGTCACTTAGTAAAGCCAAGCGACGGCCTCAAAATCTTCTGCTGTTCTAATTGGACGTAATGAGTCTAGATAGAATATTTAAGTCTGTGGCTACAAATTACCAGTTATGGCTCAACCGACTCTGGCTCAACACCAATTCTGGATTCTGAGCCAGAATTGGTTTAGCCAGAACCGGTACTTTGTATCTACTCTGCAGTGACTGCAGTCAGTATTCTGTATTTCCTTCTGTGCTTTGACACTGATGGCCATTAGTACATCTCGCTATGTGCCACTTATTCTGAAAGACTCTCTGCCAAAAAGATCCAGGATAACCAAAAGAGGTACTCGCAAATCCAGGTTTTCTAAGTAAAGGCCTTTAAAATGGAGCTATAGTTTGATCATTAGATCGATAGTTAATCTTATCCACATAAAGTCTTTCATAACTGTTAAAAAATATCACCAAAAACGCTCCAGGAACACGGCCACCAACATGCAATTACAATAAATGGTATAGACTAGTTCAGTTAGTTTAAGTTTTTTGTGCTAAAAGGACACCATATTAATGTGCAACGTTAAGATTTTGAAATCAATAAGAAAACATGGTGATTAATAAATTTTCACAGCACAAACAAGACTAAGGTCCGGTTTTTCCACAGCAAATTAATCTCCAATTAATTTAATCCGGCATTAAATTTAGCAGATAATGATCAATTTACTCAGATGTCGTTTTTCCACCGGCAGTTCATCAATTAAATCGTCCTTTACGAACTGCCGGTGGAAAAACGACATCTGAGTAAATTGATCATTATCTGCCGGATTTAATGCCGGATTAAATTAACGGGAGATTAATTTGCTGTGGAAAAACCGGACCTAACAGATTTATTTTTCCACACTGAGTGGATACAAGAAATCAATCAACAGTCATATGCTAACCTTCATCCATTTCTTTTTGCTTCTCATCAAGCTGATGTAACAGGACGCCAACTTGACCATCATCCTGCAATACACATTATACACTGTGTGCCATAAAAAATATTTCCAACATTTTATCCATAACCTAAGCAAACAATCTCCATTCTTCAATTTTAATATTTTTCAACAAAAGTGTCAGCTGGATATAAGGATATGATTCAACAGTCAAGAATTCGATTCTAGAATATTTTTATCGTTCTTGTTTTCAATTGCCAAAAATTGATTATCATTTCTGACATTGCACTAGATGACGCCGACTCATGCCTAGTTTGCATGATGCTACATTTAGCCATTTCAAGTATAACAAAGATTGTGATTGGTGAATGGACAGATAAACATATACACAAGATGAAGGCATATGCAATGCAAATTTATGCCATTTTGCTTAAAGTGATAAATTCCAACATTATTTACATGAATTCGTACGCTGTGTGGGTGTTGGCTATCAACACGAAATACTTAGGATGGTGTTAGCACATCAATATTACTAAAATATGACTAGAACCCTGAGTCTGGCATTGCACTGCAGTTATGGCACACACAAGTGTACGGCACAGGCTCAGCTCAGGCCAAAATAAACTTCACTCGCAAGCCATGGCACTCGTAACAGGTGCATGCATGAACAATTACGTAATTATGCGTGGAAAGTGAACGTTGGATGTTGAATGTGAGGTAATCGGAAGCCGATATATTTTCTAACCTTCCCAATCACTGTATCTAGTGTTTCTGCACTACCTGGCAAAACTAACAAATGTGTAGATCACACACAGTGTTCATATTCAGATGCTAAGTGTGAAAGTTGATAGGTACTATGTACTCAACAATCAATCTACATATTACGCGAACAAGTTAACGGTTAATATAAAAGTCAAAGGGACGTAACAATGACAATGATGATTCATTAGTGGCACTTTATCTAAGACAAACCAGGTGAGCTGATACCAAATAAACGTTTCCTCCTTCACTCTCTATCTTCTGAGTACTGTATAATATTTTTAATTAACTTTCTCCATTTATTACTCACAGGGTCTTAAATTTAAACTATCACTGTAAGCACATTGTGATTTAGCATTATATAAATACACTTACTTAGTTAACTTATTATTTGTTAGTTACTTAGACCATGAGATTTGGAATAACACTAGTCTTAGTATTCTTTAGTAATCGCCAAAAGTTACATATAGAGATTGCTTACTTTTGTCATTTTGCTAACACGATGCAGTGCACACACAATGTGACAAAATATGACACCTTCAAACTCATTTGTTTACAGCTATTAATTCTGCCTAATTAGCTACTGCTTAAATGACCACTTGCATGTATGAATAGGATTTTATATTTTATGTATAGCATGTTTTTAGACCTTTAATATTAAAGCTAATCGACCGCTCACGCGCGACACTGAACGCCCCCTGATTACTGACAAACAGACAATTCCAATGGACTGGTAATGGTCATTCGCAATAACCACTGGCTGAACTCGGCAAACCCAGTCCTAATATCGACCTGCTCCGCACCACTGGTTCAAACGGGAGAGCAATTTTTCACTGTTTGACCCTGACCTTTGACCTACGACCTTGACATACAATCCCAAACTAGTCAAGGTCAAGGTAGACCCTCATGCCAAAAATCAAGGTTAAAGGTCAAACGGTTCAAACAGGAGAGCACCCGCAGACAAACGGACGGACACACACACGGACGCTACCAAACGCATTATCTCCTCTGCTACGCGGTCGATAATAATGTACCGTAATTAATAACTACAGTAAACACTGTGACGTCATACCTCACTAGATAGCACACTGTGCTTCAAGTCATCATTCTGCATCTTATCAACGAGTCCATTTATCAGCTGCACAATATCGTGATCACTAAGTCTGGCTTTTTCGGACATTTCCAGCAGGTTTTCAACGTGTGAACTATGCGCTGGTGCTGTGCACAACACCATGTATACATCAATAAAAATTTTGAAATCAAGATGAAAATAGTTTAAACACTGGGTGAGGTCAACTTCTGCTAAGTCTAAAGGCTAAGACTAAAGTCTTACCTGAACTCGTTAAGTGTCCATTGTCCAGTTTAGACTTTAGGCTAAGACTATAGGTTAAGACCAAAGACTCAACATTTCCAATCCAACCTATCACCACACTGACTGACTAATTTTATTGTGACATGCTGTTCATTTGGTCCACGGCGGTTATTAATTGCACTGCCATATATGTCGTCACTAATGTAAAAATAATATGTAAAATGCAAAAAATTAGTCAGCAACAACGGCACACTTGTAAATGCAAGTAAAACATAGGACTTTTGTTAAGACTAAATTTGACCTGCATTTGGTCTAAGACCAAAAGATACACATTTAACATAGGGATTTCCCAAGTTAAGACTGTTTAGTTCAGTTTAGCTCTAGTCTTAGCCCCAACGTCGACTTAAGTACGGTTTTAGCCTTTAGGCTTAGACCAAACACCAAAGTTTGGTCTTAAAGATGATAATGCTATGATTTTTTTGGTTATGTTCGTTTACAACAGTTTTCAATAGCAGACATGTTTTTATTTAACAATAACAATGCCGTTCTCCTACTACGACGTCACAGATGACAATGATTTTCCGAAATTGCCCAAGAACAACTAAACTAGTAAAAATGACCATTAAACTTTACTTTTCAGCATTTTGAGATATAATTTATCAAAATCTATTACGCAAATGCGTTTATACTGCAATAAGCAGTTAAAAACTACTTTTCATCAATTTTGTGAAAAACCGTTGCTTATCACCTTTAAGTATGGTCTGAGACCAAATTGCCAGACTGAGGTCAAATTCGGTCTTAACTTTTGACTTAGACCCAAGTTTGGTCTAAGCCTTTAGTCTTAGCCTTTAGACTTAACGGAAGTTGACCTCACCCACTAAATAGATAAACATGTGTTAGCTGGCAACCCAAGTTAAGCTATTTTTTACTGCCTGTATGCCCTTGATAATGGCAACTAATGCATTAAGATTAAGGAGACGATGCTATAGTTCTCTTTTATCAGTGTTACCTACACAATTTCCACTGGGTGAAGCCAAACTCAGAAACTAAATACTACCTTTTTAAAATATTATAAAAGAATACAATAAAACCAGTATAATAAAAAACATAAAGCTGATACAAAGTAAACTTATTATGCTTGCTGCATTCACAGCGGTAAGTGTAAAGCAACAGACTCTGGTGTCTTTTCATTGGTCTGTCCCGCAGCAATGTCGCTGCAACATCAAGCATGGGCTAATACCCCTGCTGCACACTGTTGGTTGCAACCTGTTCTAGACAACAACAGGTGCTAAGACTAAACGAGTCCACTATGCAAGGAATGATGGGTGCCCCAACATGGTCAGTGTACATTTTGGCTTATCTCTCTGAGAACCAATACATAGTGCAGGCTGCTCCAGACATTGTCTTAAAAAATATTTCTTCGCCTGATACTAGTGCATTCAGTGCATTAAGGGTTCTTGAAATAACCGTGTTATATGAATTTACTTATTTACTTACTTACTTTATGTATAATACAAATTATCAATAATACTGCTTCCACATTGGCATACATGTAGTTAGCATGTAAAACAGAGCTTCCTGCTGTGCAAGTAGGGTAAGAGATAATAAAGTACGTAAGAGGTAAAGCTCTACAATATATAAGTATCACTGTTATAGAGCTCTAAGGATTATACAATTACCTAACAGAGACACATCATTTGAAATTGGTTTTCTTGATGCAACATTTGCCACACGAGACACGTCTCCATCACTCGGCAGTGAGTCCAGCTCTGCACGCTGCTTCCTAGATTTTGACTCATTAGCAGGAACCTTCATCTGATCACCAGAAACTCGAGTACTAGCCGCTACTGCTGGAATATCATCAGAGCCATCAGTCGATTCCGAGTGAAAGCCGTTAATGGCAGCCGTAGGCATTTTATTCATCACATCAGCCTTCCTGCCCTCCCGCTCATGTTTCAAATCAATCTCATCTTTGCGCACACTGCGATGTTTCAATTCCGGGGCCTTTTCCGACTTCAGAACGTAACTTTTCTCTTCCTTGTTGGTAAGTATTGACTTCATCGTCGTTGGTGAACCGGGCACTGGTTTTTTTGCCTTCTTCTCAGTAATGTTGACAGGAGGCTCACTCAGAGAGATTTCTTGCACCTCTGGATCGATTTCAAGCTCAACCATTTTTGTAGTTTTAGTCTTGGCAATATGCTCCGTTTTCTCACTGGATGACTCGACGCCATCACGTTCCCCACCTTTCATCTTCTTGTTTTTCTTCTTTGTCTTGTCTTTTTTCATGCCAGCCTGTTTGCCACCGATAAGCATTTGCTCCATTCTCCGCTGTTCCTCCATACGTTCTTCAAAAGGTCGTTCACGAACAGTCAGTGATGTAATTAACCAAATAAGGAGCGCTAATATTATGAAAATCACGACACTAATCAAAAACGTCTGAAGATCCATCATGCTTTAAAAAGCTAATTCACAATACCGGTTAAATGTAGGATAATTTAAGCAACCTACAAAATCAGTAAAACAGCACGCAGTTTACATTACATGCACAACAATGATCAACTACAAATCTATGATTACAATGTAGAAATAACTACTATTCAAGACTGACTAAAGAATAAATGTGGCAAACAAATTATACAAATAAATCAGATTGTTTTATTTCACTTATGGATGATTTTGTTGCCATTCTAATCAGAAATTTAGCAATCAGACACAAATTAGTGCCACATGAACCTGAGCTAAATTTACACAAAAATGACACATCTAATGTGGATATAGCATTTTATAATGTCATGCCCTTAGCCAGAGAGTGCATATTTCTTACAAAGTAATCATTATCACATTTAGCTAGCTTACTGGACAACTCACTGAAACATTAGCTCAACTTATGGACTGCCAAGGTGCAGACTAGTTAAGCTGTTGACAGGTCAATATGCAGGTATTGTAGCAAGCTATTATATGCTTCAAACATCATCAGCATCAACTTCACGTGCATACAATGCAGATAAGCAAAATATACATAAAAACAAAATAAAGCACACTGCACATACACGTTATTCCGTAACTAATAGAACCTTGATGCCAAGGTATTCTCACACTACATATAAACGTGGTGCAGAGTGCAGACAGTGGACATGGATAAAATACGGCTAAAATGTTAGCAATGAGCAAAATGCGGGCCTGCGGGGATGCGGGCTGCTTGTGTGACAAAAAGTAAAAAGCAGTGTCCATACACACGGCTCGCTGGAATACCAAAAATAGACATGGAAATTTATGTACATATTTTGATTCATTATGGCACTTAGCAACAAACTCATCTGGTAGTGCGCTGGGTGCTGCGTTCGCTGGGATCTGCGTTCGAATACTGGTATGTGATTTTTTTATATTTTATATCGTTTTTGTGTTTTGTAGGCCTAATCAAATTTGTGTTTCATTTTGCAACATTTTCACTTATTCAGAAAAACATCAAGGCGACGTAGTGCCGTAGATCATGCATATACAATTATGGCTAATCATCACATGCACAGCCAGCCGTGTGACAACCGCTGCGCTTATGTCTATGCACACGGCTAGCCGTGTGTATAGCATCAGTCAAAGTAAAATGTGCTAACCCTATCATCATCGCTAACCCTAACACTAACCTAACCTTATTCCAACCCTAAACCCTACTAACCCTAAACTGCAGGCCTGGATCCCTGCATTTTACTATTTGCCTAAAATGTTTATGTTTAAGAATCACAACTGGTTGCTACAACATTCGCCAGTTGACCAGCCCGCATGCGCACGGTAATCAGTCGTTTATTTACCGTGCTTCTGCGCAATAAACATCAACATGCTGGCAGATTTACAAAAGCGCAAATGCGCAAATTTTTGAGCACTACGAAAGCGCAAAAATATTATTATGAAACCGCAACGGTGGTAATTATAGAAAACCGCAACAACAGTTACGAAACCGCAAACTGGACTTTAAACCAGACGGGAGGCCCGACCAGACACGCTAGAAACAGTGTATCACGACTAAAGTGTATTGTTACCGTATACAAGTGCTAACATGGATTCAGAAACTAATAAAGGAAAGACTTGTTTTGTACATAATGACAATAAATTTCGATTTCAATCAACCGTTCGTCGGCGGCGCAAATGAGAGAAGATTTGTTTCCGGAAGTCGGCGTCATTACGGAGCTACTCTCGGCGTGATTGCTAGTCAGAGAGGAAATAGGCCAGGCTAACGAATGTATATAGATCAACGCTGCGTGTGTCAACTTGGCATAGATAAACGGACATGACAATGATGATGATGATGATGATGAGAGTAAATACAGAATCATGCCTGAAACAACTATGCATTGGTATAGGCCCGTCGACAAAAATAAACTAGAAATACTTTATAATGCTGTGTAAAAAACGAATAGTCAACTTTGGATAAAAGGTAAGTCCGAATTAAAACTAAGTCACTGAATTGTATAGACAAGCTGACAAGTAGCCTAAGTTATTTGTTCCGCCGGCGTATGGCATAGTGGAGCGAGGTGGTATGTTTTTGTCAAAATCTCTTTGTTTGTGGGTTTGTTTGCTTTTATTCTATGCATGACTCATGACACTTGACAATGTTGCGCTTTTATAACAATAAGTTGCGGTTTCATTGATTTTACACTTTGCGCATTTGTTGAAAAAAGTTTGCGCTTTCATATTGGTTTTTTTGCGCTTTCATAACTCGGCCGTCGCTACGGAGTCACACCTGCTCGTGCTGGCGGCGAGTCCGACGGTCTTATCAGTCGGTCGTTCGCCGCTGACGCGTGGCGATCGCTGCTATCACGCGTCTGCCGAGCCACGCGTCAGCGGCGAATGGCAGACGCGTTGCCGCCGATAAGACCTGCTCGTGACGGCAGCGAGTCCGACTATATGTTGAGTCAATTATCAACTAGCAGTCTAAGTC
>Ga0209782_1002397_pt1 | contig 10425 bp, 14 predicted proteins | sample WorMetmaBAHAMAS1_FD_187390 | JGI IMG/M metagenome (GOLD analysis project Ga0209782, IMG submission 187390) | Marine gutless worms symbiont microbial communities from Max Planck institute for Marine Microbiology, Germany - Inanidrilus... | ecosystem: Host-associated > Annelida > Digestive system...
GACCTGGCCTGGTCCAGGCAGTCGGTAGTCAGTATCTCGAGTGGTAACTGGTATGTTTTGCTGATTGTGTTGAGAAAAAACAAGAATAAAAGCGAGTTGGCTCTACCTCAAATGACTAATTCCATGTGATTTGGCAGTGGGATAAAGTGGGGAACCCAGCTCTTCACACTTGGTGGAGAAACGAATGATTTCGCTTACAAATTTGGGAAAAATTTCGCGAAATTTTCACCACAAAATTTCTTCTTACCGCTCGATTAAATTAACAGTGCAGTAAGGCCGCGCAAGGCGCCGACTGACGGGAACACTCCAGAAGCAAGACAACCGACTCGGTAGCAGCTGATCGTCGGCGGTTGGAGCTTGATGCAGTCGCACACGCGTCGATCAGCAGCTCGTCTTTCGCAGCCTGCGTCTCCTCTTCTAGCGGTAGGTTGCAAAATTTTTTCGGTTTTTAATTAATAATTAATATTTAGCTGATATTAGCTAATGGCCTATGTCTTATGAAGGATTTAGGAACGAGCGGGCGCCCATCGGCTGGTCACCAGATAACTCTATCACTGTAGCAGCATCTGAAATTTCTCTATCACGATCATCCAATCCTACTGTCATCAACGTACCCCTATCGACAGACATAGCAACAGATATGTCTGGACCGGAAGTAGAAATCGACGACAGCGGCGTCGTGTCAACATTAAGAATATCATCTATGTTCACAGTATCAGGGGAGCCATGCAGCTCCAAGTCTTCCGCATCTGCAATCCGCTGTGGGTGAGGAGGCTAAGTGGGCCTAGCCTCGGGGCCCGCCTCCATCGCAACGTCACATTCAGCATATACATCCGGGTTATCAAAAGCGCCAGTCGCTCCAAGCATCTGGGGAAACTCAGCGATTGAGGTCCTCAGGGTAACCCCCATTAACCCCGCTGTGCCCGGGTGTGAAGTATTTGCCCCGGCTACTTCAGATATCGAGCTGAGAGTTGGGCCAGGATCGGGGACTGGTTCCCCAGAGCCTTCAGTCACCAAGGGCGATGGGCCAGGGACCCCCGGATCTGGATCCCTCTACCTCGACCTCGGCAAGGTTACATGAGCGCAATTCCATCTTGATAGGCGTTAGGATACAGTAAGTGATACACCGAAGCAATATACCGCGAGTCTAGTGTCCTAAGAATAAAAGGAAACCGACTCAAGCTAGTAAATATCGTCAATTATATTAGCAACGAAACACTAACTCGCAATCGACAATCAAACTCGTTGGCGTACCCTTAAAACGATTAAACTTTTTAAAAGTTTATCAAATTTTCGTTTAAGATCGGCGCAACGACAACTAAGTACAGCGTTACTACAAAGAGTTCGGAAACTATCGCAAACTCTATGATGTACCCTCAAATCAATTAAACGTTTTAAAAGTTTAGTAAATTTTCGTTCCTACTCACCCCCAAGGCGGTCGGGTGAGGTGGAGCAGTCCTTGACTGGATGGCAGCCGGCGACTGGACCCAGTGTAGGCAACGTAGATGACCGACGACAGACGTCGACGTCGACAATGGAGGACGGCGACGGCTACGGCGACGGCAACTAGCAATCGACTGTTGATCACATGGGCAAAGACCGGCCACGATCGACGATGACATCAGACTAGCCTCTACTGCTAGCTCTCCACTGCAGACTGCTGACTATAGCTCTCCAATGCTATACTGCAGACGATGTGTCCTCTTCAACTGCCAAAACTCAACTGACTCCTAGGCCTGATTTTCCTCCTTTTATAGCTTTCCGGAGGCTCATGCATATGCATGAGCTATGCGGGGAAACAAGCGGTTTGGTATGATAGTTTGTCAGAGGATAACACGGACACTTGGGCACACGCTAAAACGGCCTTTAAGACCCGTTACAATCCACCGGATTTCATGAAATATCAACACGCTAATGACCTGTTTAATAAAAATCAGGGCGATATGTCAGTTGATGGTTTCTGTGCAAAAATGCGACGTTTCGCGAATAAGGTAGGCGCTGACGATTTGATGTTGCGTTTTGCGGTCATAAATGGCCTACATACAGACACTCGTAACCATGTTACATGTGCACAACCAAATACCTGGACTGACTTGGTGCAAAAGGCCAGGGTCGGCGAAATGTGCGTACCAGTTGCGCAGCCCTTGGACACTACATTGGCAGTAAAACTGGAGGTCATCCAGGACCAACTGAAACAACTAACAGCCGAAAAGGCCAAACCACGCAGCGTGTCGCCAGTGTGTTCTGCTGGACGTTCAGATCGTCGTGATTCTAGCCGTCCTAATTCACGACCTGGTTCACCTAGACTTGTCCGTTTTGACCCCTCGACAGATCATGGCATGCAGGACTACAGAAACAGTAACAACAACGCACAAAGTCGAAATTGGAATGCTGGTGGATTTCCAAATCGTGGATTTGGGCGAGGCCGTGGTTCACATGGTTCTCGGGGCCGCGGTTCTTTTCAGCACCAGGGCCCACAAAACTACAGCCATTATGCGATACCAGATTCCCAGTTAGTATATGGCGAACAAAATTATTTAATGACTGGCCAGCCGACTTATACCCCACCACCTCCCAATATGGAGATGGGACAAAGTGCTGGACAGATCTGGATTGAGAAGTGTGGTAAGTGTGCGCGTAATCAACATCAACATCCAATTATGTGTCCAGCTGTGAATGAATTTTGTCGTGGTTGCGGCCGAAAAGGTCACTTTTTGCGAGTCTGTCGTACAACAACGAGAATGCAAGCAATGCAACAGTCACAGTGACGGTTAGCGCAGCCTCATCGAGCTAGCACTCGGAGTTCCGACGTTAAAATAGTAAATGATGTTTTTGATGGAAACTATATAACTGTAAAAATAGGCAGTAATTCGGTTGATGCTCTTGTAGATACAGGTGCTGTACGCTCGTTGATAAATGAACAAACTGCAAAAGAATTAAAACTGAAAATTGTACCTAAAATGGACTCCAATTCGAAGCCATTACTTTCGGCAAATGGTAGTGAAGTTGAGATTATTGGCCATGTTGTGGCTGAATTATATCTAAAAGGTCTGAAGGTAACATATCAAATGGAAGTGGCTAAATATCTGTCACCTTCCTTCATTCTAGGCATGGATTTCCTAATGGCTAATCAGGCAGGCATAAATTATGCGTTGAAACCCCCAATGTTCACTTTATATGATGGATTAATAGAATTGCCTTTTTTCACTCGTTGTGATGAAAATAATTGTGTTACTTTGGCACGTACTGTATGTGTACCTGCGTATAATGAAGCGTATGTACAGGTCGAAACACCACAACGATATAATAATCAGGAGGTTATTCTAGAACAACCTCCACGTGCACTGTCAGTTTCTGTGGCAAGAGCTTTGGCATCCTGTAAAAATAATAAAGCTGTCTGTCGTGTATTAAACACTAACCCGTACGTCGTCACGTTGAAAAAAGGTCTAAAATTAGCTAAAATAGCCGGTTTAATTGACTCTGTCTTATCAATGTGCGAGATAAGCCAGCCGCAGTCAAGCGCACGTAGTAGCAGCAGTAGTGGCGAACGTAAACAAACGTGTAATGACGTCACTGCAGAGGCCAAGGCCACAGCGCGATCCATTGATAAATCCATGTGTAGTGGCAATCAAGTCACCGACGTGGGCGTGGCCACCGATGCTCGAACTGTCAATCAACATGACCTAGATACCTTTCACAAAGAATATGGCTTTAAACTCAGTCCGCAACTCGATGATGCGCAGCATCTATGTCTTCGCACGCGACCTGACTGAAATTAAAGTGTGCAAGGGCGAACCATTAAAATTAGAGTTGCACACTAACTGTAAAATGTTTAAACGTCAATATCGTTTAAGTGAGCCAGACAAAGTGGAAATGGACCGACAAATACAGCAAATGGAGAAGTCTGGAGTAATTGAACGCTCCAGCTCATCTTACTATAATTCTCCAACATACCTGGTCATGAAGAAAAACGGCCAGAAGCGCATGGTGGTTGATCTGCGTGGTGTTAATAGCTTGATCATACCAAAGCTAGTTCAACTGCCACAAATAGAGGAACTTTTGGAGACAGTTACTTCCTCTAAACCCCAGTATTTAACGAGTATGAACATATTGTCCGCGTTCTACCAAGTTCACCTGCACGAGGAGTCACGTGATCTGGCGTCATTCACGAGTCCTGACGGATGACGGAGATACACTCGCTGTGCGATGGGCCTCTCAAATTTCCCCTGGCAGTTAAATTTGATTCTTTCTAACATTTTTGTGATAAATCACGTTTCCACAGCTTGGCGTGTTATGCAGATGACATTTTGATATATAGCAATGATTGGAATGCCCATCTGCAACAATTAGAACTTGCACTGCAAACGTTGAAGGAAAATAATATTTCGTGCAGCCCTATGAAAACCGATATAGGGTTTGCGGAGGTCGAATATCTCGGCCACCGGCTTAGTGCTGAGACTGTACAAATTTCTGAAAAACGTGTTGAGGCCATTGACAAAATTCAGCCTCCAAAGAATGTAAAAGCCCTACAACGCATTTTGGGCATGTTTAATTATTGGAAAAAATACCTAAAAGACTATTCACAGCATACCTATCACATGCGACAATTGTTGAAAAAGGATGTGAATTTTAAATGGACTCCAGAGTGTCAAGCTGAACTAGATTATCTAAAATCATGCCTGGCATCAGATCCAATATTAAAGCCGATTGACCTAAATCATGATCTGGTCATTTCTTGTGATGCAAGCATTTATGGCATTGGTTTTGTTATCATGCAGGCAGATGATGATGGCATGTTCCATGCAATTAGGTATGGTTCATACTCCACAACACCAGCACAGGCTAATTATTCAGCAGAAGACTTGGAAGCTCTGGGTTTGATGTACGCCTTAAAATCAATTGAATGGCTTGCACAATGCAGACATGTGACTGTGATTACGGATAATACACCAGTCCTCCACATCCAAGACGACAAAGGCGCATGCTGACGTATATTATGCAATTTAACTTGACTATTTGTTATATACGCGGATCATCAAATACAATACGTGACTCGTCGCGATTATTTCAGGATTCTAGCCCCCAGGAGCGACCGGAAAATGAGGCCAAATACATGCATGAAGTTGATGACTATTTTCCCAGTAATGACGCGGTTTCAAAACCGTACAACACTAGGACAGACAACGGACATTGCATCGGACGAGCACACAGTACAGCGGCAGCCGGCGTTGTTGCAGTGCGAGCAGACCCTGCATAGCAGAGTCAGGGACGATACCAAGTTTCCTGATGCATCAGACTCGACGAGGGGGGCCAAGAAACTCCCCTCGCAATCAATGAAATGAACTCGTCGTGCGCTGAGCAGCAGTCGCACGCAGCAACCAGGGATGATACCATTTTACCTGATGCAGCGCAGCATGAGAGGGGTGAGACGAAAGCGCTCATCGAGTCAGCACTAGCGGACTCGCCGAGCCAACTGCAGTCAGCTGCTATACCGGTACCACCGGTACACGAGTAGCATGCACCGGCAGCCGAGACCGTGCACTCAGATGACGCAATACAAGGATCCGAATTTCGCGAACTGATGCTTCTTTTCCAGTTATTAGCTCTGCGGATTATGAAACTGATGCGGAATTTTCAGGTATGTTTCTATATTTGCATAATGGTACCTTGTCTGGCAATGTCAAAAAAGACAAGCCCATTTTGATAATGGAGGACAGGTACACCATAGATGAGGATGGGCTGCTATACAGGATTGACACTCCACGTCAAAAGAATTTGGCTAGAGTAAAACCCATGACCAAACGTCTCTGTGTTCCACTGAAATTTCACCATGACATGATAAGTTATGTTCATGACAATTGTGGACACTATGCGGCTCAATCTCTATTTCATACTTTGGCAACGAGATATTTTTGGAAATCCATGTTTGCGGATGCGGTGGAGTATTGCAAAACTTGTGATACATGTCAACGTACAAAAATCAACTATGTCCACCGATTTGCTCCGTTACATGCACTCTCAGTGCCTGAGGAAATTGGCACTAGATTTAGTATGGACCATAAAGTTCTTACACGAACCACTGCAGCCGGAAATACAGCAGTTTTTCAGGATTTCCACGTCTTATTCCAGTGCCTGATCAGACCGCTGATACAACCGCTAAGGCAATAGTTCAACATATTGTACCTCTTTGGGGAGTACAGTTTTCGTTATACAGTGACAAGGCACCATCCTTTTTGAGTGCACTCTTCACACATGTGAACGCCATGTTGGAAATACGTCACGTGACATCAGCGGCTAGAACTGCTCGTTCAAATGGCCAGGCAGAAGCACTAGTTAAGCATCTGTCTGAGCACCTCAAATTTTATGCGAAAGATGACTATAGTATAGAGGAAGTAATTCCGATTATTGAGGTCAATTTGCGAGCAATACCGCACTTGAAATTATTAATTTCGCCATATGAGATAATGTTTGGTAGGCCGATGCGGATCGGAGTTCCTGGAGATCCGAGTGCCGCACAGACAGTGATATCAGCAGACGGACAATCAGCTGATATCCGAGTTCCGGCCAAATTGACCTGGATTCGACACGACGTGACTCGGGTGACACAAATTTGACCCGAGACCAGCTGATTACGTCACGAACAGACCCGACAGGCTATTACAAATGGCTGTCGACGGAATTGTGACGTGTACATGATGCAGTAAAAATAGCGCGTGAAGAAGTGAAAAAAGACGATAAAGTGCAATACAATAAAGCACATGAAGTCATCGAGCCGACGTGGAAAATCGGTGGTACAGTCTTGTTGCAAGAATCGACTGTTAAACCTGGTGCATCAAAGGTCATCACAAAGCAGCGTTTCGTTGGACCATACATTATACAGGATATCGTAGTGGGCCATCCAGACGTCGGACCTGCTTATCGTCTTGTCGATGAAAAAACTGGTAAGCCTTTACATAATTTAGTCTCAAACGATAGACTAAAAAAATATAATGTAAATAGACAGGAGTTTAATGTGCGCTTGCCTAGGTTGACAGAATCTAGGTCACAGATGCAGCAATAACAAAACCAGCAACAGACTGTTATGACAAAGGCACAGGAGCCTAGACCGGTCGAAATAATGAGTGATAAGAAGGTTGCTGGAAAACGACAGTACAGAGTAAAGTATACAGATGGTAAGACATACCTTTATGATTGGGTTAATCGTCCACTGCTTGCTCACTATAAAATCAAGCAGCAGACCCGACGGTTTCCAAATTTGCAGACTTGGTCTAATCAGTGGCGCAAAAGTAGGCACCATTATTAGACTGTTTTTAAACCTCTGTTGCAGATCATTCAAATGCAGTCGTGTATTTTATTCGGTATCTTTTGGCTCAAAATTAATAAAACCCGGGTACTTTGAATCAATAAACCAATAAACTGATACAACTGTTGTGGATGGTTTGCTACAGATGGCCAAGTTGCTGCAGTACGTGATGTGGACAGTGGCTAGTCTGCTTTTCACAGGGGTCATCATTACCGTGGATGATCGACACCCTGGTGAGTATCATGAGCATACTGACAGGCAATATTTTGGCTTAAGTGTTTACATAGATGACTGGACTAAACATATTGATAAGCACAATTATGGCTATGTGCTGAAACATGTAAGGGACGTCCACATTGCCACGTATCACGCAAAATTGATCTTTCATCTGCAGTTACCATACTGGCAGATTGAGTTTCGTGACTTAGACCACGACTGTGCATCAGACTCGAATGTAACCTATGCTTGCAGAATGTTACGTGACGTGCTTGATGCCGTCCGAGACATACGTGACAAGACTCAGGTGTTCGTACAACACCAGGTGAGACGTATACATGAGGTTGTTATGGACTTACCTATCCATACAGGACCTAGATCACGTTGTGGATTTATGAGTGATGTTCTATCACACTTAACTGGGTTAGCCACCAAAGACAGTGTCAATGCAGTAGTTCACGTCCTCAGACAGATAGAAGCAGGCATCTATGAGTCAGCCAGACTATGGGGTGATGGAGCCCATAGCCTAACAGCAGCCTTTAGCATCCAACAGGATCGTAGTAGCAATGTCTTTGACATTCTAGATGCTTACCATAAGACCATATGAGGTATCCAGTATGAGTTTATGGAGTCACACCACCAGTCTATCACGGTGCAGCGAAGGCATAATAAGGCATTGGGTTCTGCTTTACATTTTCTTAGCAATAACACTGCACAGGTAATGGAAATGGAGTCGTTATATAATGGGATAGAAGCCTTAATGACAGGACGGATCAGTCACTATATACTCCCACACGACTATTTGCAAGGAGCTTTAATGGACGTACAGAACTACTTACATGCCAATCAGCGACATTTGACTTTGAGCAGGACTGACTATGCATTCTATTATGATGAGGCTAAATTTAGAACTCTCAGACACAAAACTACACTGTTTGTGGTTATAGATGTGCCAGTAACTGCTAGAAATCTGAATGCTAGACTTCAGATCTATGACCTTATTACAATGCCTTTTCAGACACCGAACTGTGAGGACTATTACAGTTTGCTAGCTACAGACATCACAACTGTAGGTTTTTCACCAGATGCTGACCATTTGATCCAAGTGACTGGACATAGAGGACTCCCAGATGGTTATGTTTGGTCTGCATCAGACGTTTCTTTGACAATTGTCGACCGGAACAGACCAACATGTGTCAGAGCACTGATTGTAGGAAACTTGGCAGAAATAAAGGCAACTTGTCGCTATACTATACACAAGTACTCCTACCCATGCTCAGTCACACAGTTACAAGGAAACATGTTCCTCCTAACTAATATATCAGAGTTGCATATGAACTGCCCAAACAGTAATAACACAGGAAATGAACTGTCAACTGTGCACCTTACGAAGGTACAGAGCATATACACGTTTGATTGACATTGTTTCACGATTCATGCAGATGAAATACGAATAGTGCCAGACCTTAGGCGCTGTGAGGATATTGACATCTTTAACATGTCTACTATTCACTACCCAATCAACATCGCCTATCTTAGTGAATATTTTACGGCTGATCAACTGTCTAGTTTGGAGGCGGATACCTTACTGAATGACACTCTAGAGGCAGACTTACCTGATTTAACCATAGTTGACAAACTTTTGGATGAAAAATTCTCCATTGAGGAGAAAGCAGCTTTTGATATGGAAATGGTCATTAACAGCACCAAAACCAGTGCTGACGTCTATGACAATTTGGCACACTATTTGTTCAATGAAATGATTAAAGCTCCGGACTCTGCAGGCGACTTTGATTTCTTCAGCACTTGGACATGGTTTACTATTGTTGGCTGGATAATGAGTTGTGCTGCTCTAGTTTTGGTTATAATGATGCGCCTAAAGGTTAGGCCACTGTTTTTTATGCTGATGGCTCGGGGTTCACATGCAGCACCTTTGGGATTAACGCTGCCTAAACTGACGGCAGTGACCCCAGTTACTCAGCCTTTTATGGATGCAATGGCTGAATGGATAAAGCATGTGTTTCATGTGCCATCTCTCCTCCCTGCAGAGATATTGATACTCCTCGGTATCATTTTTGCAATTGTGTTCAAGGTCATTTGTATGATCTATCGTGCATGAAAAAAGGAAACAGCTAGAACCCATCTAGCATTGGAAATTGGAAATGACACTGACAGCATAGTTCTGCTAGCAATGGAATTGCCTTATCTGGCTAAACGCTACCGTATACGACTCAACTGTGCCGAGTTGGCTTTCCATTTGGTGGAATCTAAATTTGGTGCTAAACTGTCATGGACTAATGGAATTTATCTCACCAATACAGTCCTGGAGATCAATGTTGCTTTGCCACCAAAAATTACAGTGCCTTTCTGGAAAGTGGCAAAACTAAGGTCATTGCTGCAGATACCTCATTATGTCACTATCCAAATCTTGTCAGATCCAATGAATAATCAAATGGATGTCATTGTGCTACAGAGATCACAGGTGCTCATCCAACCAACAATGCATCCGACAGCACCAGTGTACCCAGGACTTCCTTCCCTTGCTGCTTCACCAGGAACCGCTTTGACTCCATTGGAGCAGAAATATTAAATTAAGGGTTTATAGCCTCTAAAATCTCAGTATCATAATTATTTGAAATTTCCAAATTTCAATCAAAATGACACGATATTGAGAATGGCTATTATTACAGAGTATCTATTTGTGAAATATTTTTCAGTTATTTCTATATGTTGAAAACAGTATTTTGTCTTGCTATATGATAGCACCAAAAACACTTTTGTTACAATCCTACTGGTCAGAAAAGCTGGAAAGCTGAGTGCGGTATATGCTGTCATAAAATATCTTTTATGGCCACCTTGTACAATACATTCTAACTATATTTATTTACTTACTTACTTATCTGTAC
>Ga0209782_1002398_pt1 | contig 10425 bp, 7 predicted proteins | sample WorMetmaBAHAMAS1_FD_187390 | JGI IMG/M metagenome (GOLD analysis project Ga0209782, IMG submission 187390) | Marine gutless worms symbiont microbial communities from Max Planck institute for Marine Microbiology, Germany - Inanidrilus... | ecosystem: Host-associated > Annelida > Digestive system >...
GAAAAGGGATGGAGGGAAGGGGACGGGAATGACCCCCCCACTGCTTTTTTGACAAATCGGACCCTGATTAACGGGTGTGACGACTAATGCAGCAGGTTCCAAACGAAGGTAAGACATTACAACAGCATCAAACACACTCCGCAATATTAGTAACTGTAGCCTTACAACTTCGCAACTACCTGGCTTTAAGCAGCTGCAATACATCGGTCTCATTGGAAATGCACTGGCAAATGCAGTGCTGTTCATTGCAGTGCAATATCCCCTCCGCAATAAAAAAAAGTTCCGTTTCCAAAGTGTGATCGACACCCCCGTGTTCCTTTGGCCCATTTCAGTCACCACCTCAGTTATCATCTCAACTGAATGTAACATCAGCCAGCTGCAGAGACGAAATGTTTAGTCTACCAGTGATGGGCACATTACCTGTCCACTATACTTAGTAGTCGCAATTGACAGTTAGATGACAAGTAGTTTCAATTGTTGAAGAGAGTCCAAGTATTCAGTGTACCTCAACAAATAATTTTTTGCAGATTTTAATACGAAATACTCGTCAATACCCAAATATTCAAATTAGTAGCACTTTAAATCTGTCACGTAAAGAAAAAATATTCAGTTATCTCTTAGATGTCACTATTTCAGTTAACTTTGTTTCAATGTATTTGTGCCTACGTGCATAATTCGTGCACAGCAGTCGGCCTAATCAATAAATTGAAACTGCGAACTTCAATCTCGCAGGCGATATTGACACCTCGGACATACGACTAATTATCAAACAATTACTGATATCTTCCACCTTTGGCCCATAAAGCAAAGATCATTTCAGCTGAACTGATTGAATTACGATGGCTTTTTGATTTGTATGAAATGTCATGAATGAATGCAGAAAAAGGTGCAGAAATTTACGCACGGCATTCTGAATGATCCCGTTGTTGTTCCGCAAATTTGCAGATTCATCAGCAACGGCTGACATAGCGTATGTGACGTCAGCGGCCACACCTGCTTCAGCGGCAGGTTTCCTTACGACGTTAGCTACACCGGAATCTCCCATTTCTGCACAGCTGATTCAGTCGACAGTTGCGCCGTTTATAAGTATGGATCGATTTGGGTTGCTCTTAATGATTGATTTATTGATTTATTCAGTTAATGTTAGTGTCCCGCTTGACACCACAAAATAGGTTATTTTGGGGACGTTCTAAATCCCTCGCAATGTCTTAGCCAGTACTGCCGTGTGTAAATTTACGAATTGCTTACATATGTGTGCGTATCCCTGTACACAACTGTCTTACACAACACAGAACTGTTCTCATAATCCTCCAGAAATCGCTGTAGCTCAGACAATGTCAAAGGAAATGGGTTCCACTTTATCCAACGTGTCTGTAAAACCACAACAACGTGATCGAAAGATAATAAGAAACAACAAGACCGGAACGTTAATAGGAAGTCATAGCTTGCCTGCCAAACGCAACCATCAGCGTGCTCCACTGTCGACCGCAAGTGCCCGAAAAAGCCTGACATCTACTGAATGCGGTGCTCCGGCGATTTCACAGAGTACTTTTCTCGGGAACTTTGTTCCAATCTCTTGACTAATGTCATGCCGACCGTCGCAAGTGTTGTCAACTCAGCTCGACCGACGACCGTCGCCAGTTTATCACACTGAGCGTCCACCTCTATGTACAACACGTTTGGCGTGACGCGTCGCGTTGCCTAGGTTCGACTGCGGTAGCTGAGATGTGTATTTATTCTTCGGAAATGCTCAGATATGGTGCCGATGTCGTGTTTGCCGGTGGTCCTGCAACTGGCCGAGGGTGATGCGGTCAAAGTGGACTCAATCATGTGGTCAACGTACGGTGTAGTAGTCACCCTGAGCTGTTCACACGGGACGTTCTTCGCTGAAGGTGGCAAATCAAGGACGCTTGTATGCATCAACGGTGTCTGGCCGAACGTTACACCGCAATGTACAGGTCGAAAACAGAAATTTATTAGGGGCACTGGTTTGGTTTTAGTATTGATTGTTTTTTTTTCTTTCCAGTTCGGACCAGTATGATGATGCGATAAAATATGTGATAGTCAGTTTTCGCTGTGTCTGTCTTTCGTGTCCATCACGAGTTATAGTCTATCACAATGGCTGAACGTATCATAATGCAGCACTGCATGACAGCGTAGAAAACGCAGTTTTATCTTTTTGAAGATCTCAGAGAAAATCTAACGAGGTCACCATCAACATTTGGTAGAAAACTGTGATTTTTGAATAATAATTCGCCATCGTCATATCTTGGAAATAGTGTAAGTTTGCCGTTTGATCTCCAGTGACCATAACCATTCCAAAGGACCCTGTATGTCAATAAATTTAGTTCATTACTTGACCATAGTAAGTACTGCTGGTTGCGGTGGTTGCTGACAGGTGACAAACACTCGAAGAATGGCCGTAAAACGTAACAAGCACGTTTTTAAGTGTGGAAGAAAAACGTAAACACATATTCTCGAATGCTGATCATCGGTTAATGATAGACACGCCAATACAGAGTTGGACATGGGTCACTTTTTTGTGACCCAACCCGACCCAACCCAAGATTTTCCTGACCCGATCCAACCCGACCCGCGGGTCAACCCGACCCGTGTACCGCTCTGCGCCAATGCTAACGATGTGCCTGTTGTGTGTTACAGCAGTCACATGTGATGTCGATGCCTCACTAGAGAAGACAGTGTTGACTCCCACGATTGAACCAAACAAGGACTTTGTAGAAGCATTGTATACTATGACCAGCAGCTGCAATCTCCAGGGACAAAATGAACGCTTTGAAGACGGGATGACAATTGAGAGGATCAAATGCACCAGTGTGATGTCGAGTGGAAAATGGAGTCACGAAGAATACAGCTGCGCCGGTATTTCTAACGTGTTTTCATTATTGACATTCATGTACTAGCAATCAAGTGTTAGTGAAACTGGAAACTACAAATCTTAACTGAATTCAAGAACGAATCTAAGGATTAGGGGTTAGTATCCCTTTAACGTTTGACTCTTTGGCTTCATATCAAACTAAGTTTTTAAAGTTTGCCTAAGATCATCATCCCCTGTGCTGCCGTCTAGTGGCCCCATTTTGGCGGTATGATTGCGTGTAATATTAACTCATAAAAGCACAATTTAGCAGCAGATAGCAGCAAAATCCTGTATCTGTGCTTGACTGAGACTGTAAGCAATTTATTACTATTAAAGATATTAATTAATTAATTTAACAATGGATTTCATTATTGATTTATTTATTTACAATTTTATTAATGAGGTAGATAAGTAGTTATTAATTTATTTCTATATTTTCATAATCATTTATTTATTTAGTTGTTTATCTTATTTATTCATTTATTAATACAAATTTTTTTAAATGATCATTTAGTTATTTATTTTATATTTCATTTTATTACGCATTTAGTTATGCATGTTTCTGTGTATATTTACTTCCTTATCTATTTACTTAATTTTTTGACTAAATAAATATAGAAGCAAACAAACAATTAAATATATAATGAACTATCTAACAATTTACATATTTGTTTGTTTGTTTAGCCCACTCAGCAAACTTGCCGACCGGGCTATATATTTTACCTTCTGTAATTTATTCTTTATTTTTTTAAATTTGAGCCAAATTATCTCAGGATCTAATGGACCGATTTTCATGATTTTTTACCATATGAAAAGTATTTGTGCTGGCATTTCGAAATGGATTCGAATACTGCAATTCTGATTTACAGGGGATAAAGGGCAGTATTTTTTCTACATTCTGTGCAATTATGGTGAAGATCGGTTTACTAACCCCAAAGATTATGCTGGGAGTTTCTGTAACTTTTGGGACAAGACGGCAAAAATCTGCATATTTTGCAAAATATCTCAGCAAGTATGGGACCAAAATTTACTAACTTTTCAGCATTGGTAAAAAATGTATGCAGATTATAAAACTGAAATAAGTTTTGCGGTAGTTGAAGCTGAAAGCTGACTGAGATAAAGACATAACACGTAGCAGCTCAGGGAAACACTTTCTCAGAGAATTTGGTGCACGTAATATTATTAAGTAGGTCAGAAGACCCTATCAGGATTAGTAAGGTGTCAGCCTATTCCAGGAGTGATAACCATGGCTAACGTCTACATGATAGCTTATTATTGGTATGCTGATAGAATAACTGCTTATGTTGCTGCTGTCGACTTTTAGTGATAGTGACGCTCAGCTGCCTTACACTTATGTAGCAGAGACTGTGCTTCTGTGCTTATGCTTTATAACAGCACATGTGCTATGAATTGACTGTGTATTGTCATCTGGTGTTGTCATATGTGTAGCTGGACGCTGTCGTCCTCCGCCGTGGGTCGAAAACGCCGTGGCGTCGTTGAACCAGACCGAGCGAACTGTGAATATCACTTGTCTACCAGGACATCGATTTCCTGACGGAAGTAGGAGCCGCGTCTACCAGTGTGACGCCAATGGAGACTGGCAACATATTCCACAATGTGATGGTTGGTTTAATTGATTGATTGACTGAAAATATCACAGATGTTGCTTAATGTCTACAAATACAAACATCCTAAAACTTTTTACAAAGTGTGAGAGTCAGACAGCCGTTCAATCTCCTAGGCATGACAGCTGTTCGTTAGCCACGCTGTTGTTACTTGTCATTTAAGAAAAGAAAATGAAAAATGTTAGATTACATCTAATGGCTAGGTTGACAGCAGTGCCATTTCAGTAACTGACACTAAAATGAAAATTAAACTGACTGCATTGTTGCTATCTAGCTTTTGCATTTATGATAGGCCACTGACTGTGATAACCACCTTCTGTGAGTTAAATATACAGATAGAATTTTGATATCGCTGTGCTAAATTAATAACTTAACGTCAAAGAAAAACTGAAATCAGTTTTGTTTTTTTATAATACGCTTTTTACAACAGCTAGTAAACCAACTCTAGTGTCCATTGATTCAAGAAATGTTGTATATGCATTTCAGTGATGTACTGTGCAAAGTTGACGCCGCTAGGCAACAGTGAGTGTAGTACAACAGAGGTGGTTTACAACACGGTGGTCACGGTCACTTGCAATACTGGGTTCAAGATGCCTGACGATCAACTTTACAAGACACTGATCTGTCTTGAGGATAATGGAGCTGTTTGGAACGATACTGTCACTCACTGCCAACGTACGAACGAATGAATAGTTAATTATGATACGTTAACGTATTGTTTACTTCATCCTTTGTAAGTTTGCTAATTTATTGCACGTTTTACTTGAGCTGAGTAAGTATAATTAACTTTACGCATGCAGCTGCTGTTGAATGGCATGGCTGTTTGACTTGACTCTAAGGCGTCATTGGTGGCTCAGTTATAGTGTGTCGTAATGTGGCATCATGCCGTTTCACCTGCCATCCAGACGTTCATCGCAATTGGTAAAAGCCATGCCTGCCTCCCCAACTTCATCAGTTACAGCACATCACCACTCTGTCCTGTATTTATTTTTCCATTTGATGAGGTTAGTAGGCTGAGGTGGCCTGTGTGATTGCGTAGATATCAAGGTGGTTTGCCCGCCTGAAGATGGTTACCCATCCCAGTCTAACGTTAACATTGCTGATGCACCCAATGTAGTTGCCGCTACACTGTTACCACTAATGCAAACAAGAACGTGTTTATTTCAGCTGTTCAGTGTGATGGAGTGTCTCTACCAGACTTCACACATAGTATTACGGTCACTCCGCACACTGGACTGTTTCCATATGCATCGACAGTCTCCTACAGTTGTCCAGCTGGACAGAGGTTTGAGGATGGCAACATGGTCATCGTGGTTACTTGCACTGGAACTGGACTCTGGGACTGGAACCCAGTGGTGACGTCATGTGGACGTAAGTCTGTTACTAATAGACCAAGCCAAGGAAATTGTGTGATTGCCTTGGTTTCTTTGTCTCTTTGTTTCTTGGTTTCTTTATTACTGAATTATGGATCATAAATGTTTACATATTTCGAGTTGTACATTTACATCATCTCTAGATTAGAACCTGTTATGACTACTTGCGTAATTGGTCCAATTACGTAAGTAGTCATAACAGGTTCTAATGTAGATGTGAGTTCATGTGTTCCAAAATTTACAAATGGGTCACATGAGCTGACTATGCCCAGTCAATAGTTATTATTCCAAGATTAAGAAACACAACAGGAATTGATGGCTTTATTCTCCACCAAATGTACTATAGAAACTTGCCACGTTTTTTGTCAGATGGTGTGTTAGCAAAGAATCCATGTACTGGAGAAATAAATCAAAAACTGTTCGATAATTTTTGCCCAATAACTTATTCTTTACAGCATCAGGCACACAGTGATGCATCTAACAGTGTGTTCACTATACGTACGACATGTATACTACTGACACTTGGTCTTCTTAATAGAAATGTTATGTCTTCCAAAAATACATGTAGTCCAATGATATTGATTCATTTATAATCACCATGGTAGTCATAGGAAAGTCATAGAATGTTTGACGTACCTGTAGGTGAAATCAGTAGAAAAATTAATTACATTGAATTAGCCAAAATATAGGCAGTGATATTGAGACCCTGATTGATAATGTTTGTTGTTGCTGTTGATGCAGTAAGCCGGTGTGAGCCAGTGCCGAGAGTAGAGCACGCCGTAGCAGACAGTCAGCTGGCAGTCAAAGACTCTGTTATAAACTACACGTGTCTTGAGGGTTTCACGTCTGCAGATTTGTCCGCAATGTCGACTGTTTGTGACGGAAGCAACTGGATACAGTCGCTGACTCACTGCAAAGGTATATCTGTCTGTCAGGACCAATTTTTTTGAGTTTAACCCGTTTTAAGTACAGTTTGAGTTCGAGTATTTTAACTAGGTATTGCAAAATGTACTTTCATTAAATTTGATTATAGGCCTATTAACGTTCTGCACTGAACATTAGCGATTGTCTGATCTCAACTCATGTAACTGACTGCATATTTTGTTGTATGTGTTGTGTAGAGTACTGCAATGTAAGTGGCTTTCGAGGCCTTTTTTGCTTTAATAAATGATGATTTTTTAAAATTTGTTTATGCAGCTGACGATATTGTCATAGTCCCAACACTGTTAACATTAATAAAAATGCAATACACTGTTTAAAAAGTTATTACAAGCCACACTTTGTCCAGTGCTCATATTCCTTTGCTTTTATTATTTTTCTGTGAATTTTTATTTCTTACAGATTTGTTATATAACTCATACAACAGTTCCACAACAAATCGAAACAGTGTTGATTGAGCATTAATTATGCATGTGATCTGAGTTTATGTGCTGTAAATGCATATAGCAGTTTGCAAATGCCTCGCTGCTACCGGAACTTACGTCCCATATTGATTCATACAGTGTTATCTGCCACCTATCAAAGGTGACATTTTCACTTTTACCCCAGCCAATTAAATCTGGTACTCGATTTATCGACCCCAAAAGCATGAAAGGTTGAGTTGGCCTAGACAATGTGACAATGTTTCACTGTGTTTGTCAAATTTCAGAAAAATATATCACATAAATATTACTTGCTTCCTTACTTACCTACTAACTTACTAATTTATAATAACATGTGCAGCATGAATGTGAAATTTGCATTGATTGTCGACGGTTGACAGTGATTCATTGTCCTTCAATGAATGACAGCAGCACGTTTGTGAGCTCCTCTAACACTGAATATGGTACCTCTGTGATCATTACTTGTTACCCTGGTTACACCATCATTGGTGGTCAGACATCAGCACTGGTCAGCTGCGGGTCAGATGGACAGTGGTCACCTACAAATGCTACGTGTAAACGTAAGCCAGCTATATGCATTTGTGTCATTGTCACACACTGCTAGAAAGATAGCGTTATTTACTCGACATTGTGTAAGCAGAAAATATTGCCAATAAAATAAACTTGTCAATTCCCAAACTAATTGTTGCTTAACCTTTTTTAGTTTTGACATTCCCTCCTTTACTTCCATTTTTCTTCCCTTCCCTCCTCTTCCCCCTTTTTTCTTTTTTCTCTTTCCTTTATTCCTTTTCTTTTTCGTCCCTAGAAGGGGAGGATGTTGGTACGACCCTTGTGCCACTTTATCACTGGGTCAGAAATGCTTGTATGTTCTACTCTTATTATTCTATCAGCCTGAATACATGTATAGCTGGTTCTAACTATTGCGTGGCATGTGTACTTTTTGAACAAATGAAAATGATGATGGTGTTGATAATTATTATGTAATTGTAGCTGTTGACTGTGGATCGTTACCTATCGTGGTCAATTCTCGAGTGACGTCAGCAGGTGAAACGGTGTATGGTAGCCAGGCAACATACGAATGTAACCAAGGCAACTGGTTCAATCGCAATGTATTTATCATAACAATGTCCTGTACAGAAGAAGGAAAATGGAGTAATTGGGAAGCTACCTGCCGTCGTACGTTGTCCATTGCTGTTTTTTATTGCCTGTTTTGCCGTATTTTTCCTTAACGCTATCATTTGCATGGTCATTATCAGGATAACTTTTCGTGCTATTTTGCATAGTCAAGTAGATCGCTGTGCCATGCCAGTACTTCGATAGATATATATTTCGTGTGCCGAGATAACGGCTGGTTAGATGATGAGTACAACTAGCACACTCGAGCTAATGGTTGAGTATTGCGCATGACTTGCAAAAAAGTTGCCACGGTAATAGCAAAAGTCTGCATCCCCAAGTTTTGACCATTCATTTATATTTGCCAAGACACGCCCACATGTACATCCAATAACACACGGTTTCTTGGGTTCACACGATCTGCCTCCCAAATGGCATCTTGATCGGTTCTGCTATTTTTGCAGGACTGATGCTCGTAACCAACAGACCGACAAGAGTTAGCATATATACACCGTGTCCACAAAAAAGCGGCCAGTAACTTTGTTGTCATAAATATTATATGGTTATTTTGATAATTACTATTTTTTGTAAATGAATTACGCTGATAGTTGCCAACTCAGTAATTAAATTTTACCACCACATCTGAGCCATTCTTACTTTGTGATGACGTAATTGTGACGTTGTGTTGTTGAGATAAACAAAATGCCAAATTCAATTAGCTAAGATGGACCACTTGATCACAGTTGCAGCAATGTCCTAGTTGCGTCGCCGTCTCAGCATATGTTCATGCAGATGGCGGACACTTCGACTGGCATCAGTTGGCATTTCATAAACTCGCAGATTGGACTAAACTTCATGTTTTAATTTTGTTGCTTTTTCGACTGTTTTGTATGACAAAAAATGAAATTCTTGGCACAAATGTTACTTCACAAGGTAAAGCAAAGAATCGAAACTGGTGTGGTTGGAAAATTTTATACAGTTGATGTCCTAACAGTGTACTGCACCTACTTGCCAAAAAATATAAATGTAGCTTTAAATTTGACAAAATTATTGTAAAAAAACTACTGGCCTCTTTTTATGGACACAGTGTACATCTCAAGCAGTTTTGAGGTTTATTCACATTTGGAATATATGCTAGCATGTTCATGATAATTAGAAACATATGCTATAATATTGCTTTTTACCTGCAGAGATAATGGAAGATTACCATTTGCTTGGTAATTGGCCAGCAAAATTATTATACTACTAGTATCTGTAACAATAACGGCACTAATAAATAACGATAGCAATATTATATTACAGGATGATGCTTATGTGGCATTGTAGCAATAACATGTCGACCACTGTTGTTCCACACGATAAATGGAGCAGCAAGCAGAACACTACACAATCAGCTGTGGTCAGTGGTCAACGTGACGTGTCCGTCTGGTCAGCGACTTAACAGCTCAATGACGTCGATTATGACCATATGCAACAGTGGAGGCATGTGGAACCCTCTGGTCCCCGACTGCATCGGTACGAACACGTAACAATCGACTGTTGAAATCTCATCATTTCAGCGTTGCTAATATCGGTTGACTATTTTTTTCGTGTTTTACCACAAATCTCCGAGTTTTGTAATGCATCTATGTTTTTGTAATATGTATACTCAACCTTTCATTCATAATTGGTGGACAAATCGATTACCAGCCGTAACAATGGCTGGGGTAAGGGCGGGAGAAGCTGTCTCTATCGGGTGGCAGGTAACTCTGTGTGAATGCCGTGCATGCAGGCTCCCGTAGCGGTGTGGGTGCTTCTAGCGCAAACTGCTATACACTTTCTTTACTTTTTACTACATTAATGCATCTATGACATGATATAATAGTATTGTCGTTGTAACTATGTTTTACAGAACAGTGGGCGTGGTCAACTGCCTAGAACGTAGGTCTGTGACCTGTGACAATGCCCAGCTGCCCATGCTCAGTGAACCGTGCAGCTGCTGGCCAGTGGCAGCTAGCATGGGCAGTGGTCATTAACTGGCTATAATAATGCCCTGCTGTGACGTCACAGCAGGGCAT
>Ga0209782_1002399_pt1 | contig 10424 bp, 6 predicted proteins | sample WorMetmaBAHAMAS1_FD_187390 | JGI IMG/M metagenome (GOLD analysis project Ga0209782, IMG submission 187390) | Marine gutless worms symbiont microbial communities from Max Planck institute for Marine Microbiology, Germany - Inanidrilus... | ecosystem: Host-associated > Annelida > Digestive system >...
GGGCAGGGGGCCCGGGCCCCAGGCCTCCCACCAACAGGGGGCCTCCCACCAAACCCTTCATATTTTTTTTCGTTCGTGATAGGTGTCTTGCATTTTTAATCTTTACGCTTTTACAGTCTGCCACTTAGTGACCCCAAGTGAGCTGGGCCCCAGGCCCCCCACGAGCTAAATCTGGCCCTGCATCTGCCTGTCTATGAAGGATAGACATGAATATTAGACGCAGAAAATTGACCGACTTGAAATAATCTGTATTGTTTCATTTCGCTTATCCGTTTATTTGGCTGTTTGGCGTAGTGGTAGCGTCACTCGTCGCATCAACAAAGTTAGCCCATACTCTACGTTGAGCCCGGTCACTACTGGGATTGGTGATCGTCTTCTGCTAGGTACACTACCTTGGTACCTCATCAAACTAACTAGGTCAACTCAGCCTTGCATTCCTCCAGGGTCACTAAATCGAGTACCTACCTTAATTGGTTGGGGGTAATTAGACGTGGAAATGAGTGCATGGCAGGTAACACTAATCCCATAGGCCTATGGCAGGCGAGTTTGCGTAGCGGTGAAGCACGCTTGCGAACAGCTATAACCTAAATTCCACGGGAGCAGTTTCCTCGTTGCATCCTCGAAGCAAATGTCGCTAACATGCTATACGATAAGTCGCGAGTGTCGGGCGTTTCCACGAGAATGCTATGAGGATGCTATACAATAATGCTACGAGAAAACCGCTCCGGTTGAATTTAGGCTTTAATCCGTCTAGGCCTACGGTACTTCACACTTTAAATTTAAAGTAAGCGTAAATGCAGTAGTAGGCCTACAGTGTTGGCGCGAGCGATACGGTAGTGGTTGTCGTAGAGGCTGGCGGCTCTTGGCAGCACGTCCACTCTCATCAGACGACCGAACTCGAACTCGCCTTCCATCGACGAACTGCTCGCGTCATCCTCAGCCTCGCAAACAACGACAACATATTACCATCGCGAAGGCTCGGTGAATGTACAGAAAATGAAGTACATCGCATTTAACGAGGAAATCGAGATTGCAGCCCCCTTGCGCAACACATGCCGATCACTTGCTGGCGTTTTATCACTTGAGTAAATTTGGGGCCGTTATCAATGCTATTAATGTCAGCGTGCATGGGAATATGACGCGCGGACGTCGCAGGTGCACGTGTGGGGAGGATAATAGTCCTCTGGCCACTTAGGAAAAAGTAACGCCGCGCCATATAGAGCCCATTGTGAGAACTAAGCGTCGTCCACAAAACCGGGAGATAGGTGCTAAGAGCTTTCACTTATGTATCCACGATAAGAGTTTGGTTGAGAAATAAATTTTCTTCTTCAATTTACAAAATCGTTATTTTATATTAGCTTCCAAGTACGTAACGTATCACAACGCTGCCATGCAGAGGACAACCGAGTCACGGCCACAGTGCATGCTCGTGCAGAGAAAATTTGGCGCCGTTTGATATACGAGCAGACAGACACACGTCACACAGACATGCCCATCTCAATACTCCGCAACCAGGAGCTAAGTAATAGGGCCCGTCAGTAAATAAAGAATATTTATCCCAGATCCAGCTTTACTCGATATTTGGTGAACTTCCAGTGTTGAGCAATACGGTTCTTATCATAATAGTTTGCGTGAAAGTTGCAAATTCTACATTTTTAGTCACAAATAAAATGACAAAGTGGGCCGAGTTATCGAGGTAATATTTATGCAATTGTTTTATAAGGTAATTATAGATTGTTGAAGACTAACCGTAACATAATGCATCAAATGTTGCATTGACGCCTGTACTAAGCTTGCCGTCTTTCACCGGAAACAGAAATAACATATTCTTATATAGGCCTAACTGACGCGCCCTATAGTGACGACGCGGTGTGAGAAGTATCTCCTAAGTATTTTCAATTTCATGCAGTGTGTGCCACTAAGTTTTATGCAAAAATAAAAAGAACAAATGAACAATTTCACATAATTTACTTACCGCATTAGGATCCAGTGCTACAACATAAAACATTTTATTATCCATTATTAGTGACAATGAACACGAACGTTGGCAATTAGTTTAACGTGTCAATTCGATCTCAACCTGTAGGCTAATAGTCGTCCAGTTGGTTGCGTAACATAAGACGTCGGTCTCTGGCTGGCGAACTTTCCCTGTCCTGCGCGCAACTCGCAGCTGATGGGTGACCACTATTGTGGGTAAACCATCCGCTACAGTCAGCCAACCAGGCCAACTCAGCCTTTCATCCTTTAGGCGTTTATAAATAAGCAGTAAGCTGAAATCGGATGTGTGGCGCCGCCTAGTGAAAGCTACGGAGGTAACCGCCAGCCTGGTGGAAAGTAATGGCAGCATACCGCCGTGTAGCTAAAGTCACCTGCGGGCTGACTGCCTGTACACCGGGATCAGCTCCGGGCCCAACGCTCGGTAACGAGTATGGAAAAACTTTAACCCTTTTATACTTTTTAATAGTAGTCCAGTATAGCGTAACTGGTGGGGCTGAGGTGGCGTGGCGAGGGTACACAAAACAGCTTCGCCAAAATAATTTGTGACTAACGACCACAAAAATGTATTGACGCGGTACAGTTTTGCAGTAAATTTGGTAGTTGTCGATGGTCACTTTGCAGACAGCTGAAAAGCTAAGGTAAGGCAGCAATCGAAAGAAACTGATTAGTGTACATTTTTTCTTAAAAAAGGAACATCACGGCATAGCAAGGTTGGCGGCTCAGCACGACCATGGTGGTATATATTTAACCGAAAATCAGATTGTTGGCGTCAAATCCACGTAGACTTTCAGGGGGGCACTTCATTGCTTCTTTCTCGGGTACTGCAAACCCTAGTTACGTCATTGTGCATAAGTAGGAAGTAAGTATATATACAAGGTGGGTTAAAAAACTGGCACAATTTTTGTAGACCTTATAACTTATCAAATAATAACTGATTTTCGAAATTGTTTCACTGTCAGAATCAGGATAAAATTTGCAATAGTACCATCACTAAAGATTACATACCACATCTCAAAGTGTGTTGCCACACTACCTTGTGAAATGTCACTGAGTGGGGCAAACTGTCGCAGTGTTTCACTGATCACGCCATTGGTCAGTGGCGTCACCGGCTTGAATGCGTCGTCCAGCAGCAATGTGGACACGTTAAACATTTGATGTGAAAAACTGCAGGATGTGACAATTACTTTAGACAATAACTGAGACACCAAACGCGTTGATTTCTGCTGTTAATTTCTTAAAATATGTTGTTACAGAAGTCTTGTTTTCTATTTGCATTTCAAACACTGTACATTTCAAAAGGTAGTGTAGCGACACACGAGGTGTGGTGAGATTTTTAGTGATGGCATTATTACAAATTATCTTGTGATTCTGACAGTGAAATAATTTCTGAAATTGGTGTATAAAATAATGTGCCATTTTTGGGCCACCCTGTAATTTGTAAACACGCATAATGGTCGACCAAGCCTAATTTCAGGTGCAAGAGAAGGCGCTAAGAACATGGTTGGAAGGCCTGCTAGAAATAGTTTGTCTTAAGGGTGACGCCGTGACGGCAGAAGGTGTCAGGGCTCGTACATATCCTGAGAACTGGAGGAAGAGAATTCCAGATTGTAGCAGCTGCAACACTAAAACTACGGATCTCCCTATGCCTTTCAGTTTATATCCGAACTCTAATCGCCATGAGCAAATTTAGCGATGTGAATAAACGCTCTGAAATCAATCTATGCCTTGCCACAGTAATGTCATAATGTCTTGTCTTGCTATTGTCACAGGCTTACCAAATCGCCTTAAAGGCGCCTTATAGGTTTACGTAGGCCCTACTCATAATTTTATAGACCAAAATGCTCTAACCGACCAACGTCAAAGCACTGAAAGCACAAACGTCTACAACAGAGAGTATTATGATAATCTTAAGTACTAGTACCAGTTAACCATTCTTCAGTCACACTTACTGGCAGTTCTGGCAAAGAAATTGAAGAATGAATCCTTGTATCCTGTAGATCCGTCGTTCTGCGGAATTTTCGTCACATCTTTGCCAGGCTTCCAGTCAATATTACATCTGAAACAGATTCCGTTTATCAGGTGATTTGACGCATATCTTTTTGATTTCTGAGACCAACAAATGCGTTGCTTTTAGCTGACCCCGGCTCATCCCGCCCAAAAGAGTATATGTTCGGAAATCTACGGGGTGGACCAAATTTAGCGATACCCCTTTTCTCTTTTGGTTATACGATAAGATAGTTAATATTTATATTGCGCTCAAAAGCTGACGTAAAGTCCGTTTAATATACGGCGCTGTTTGCTATAAACGAAAAAAATGGCGAAAAAGTAATGGAAAGAAAAAACCGGAAAATCTCAAGATTTAATGGTAAAGAGTCAAGAAATCGTGCATGGGGTCAGTCCTGAGGGAGTGGCTAATGTAAAAATGAAATGCTGAATCCATAAAAATCAATGACGTTCGGTACACAAACTATGTGTAAGTTTATAAAGCAACAAGTGGCGCCATGACAGTTTCATCATAATGAAAATGTAACATACTATATAGGGCGCCACGTATAACAAGTGGACGCTTCAGCAGTACGGCCTGATTTCGCACATCGCAAGAGAACAAAAGGCAAACAATGTGCATAAAAATTAGGATAAAGTTTGGGTATTGACATATAGTTTATACAGACAAATTACGAGCAGACACGCTATTTGCAATATAACTTCGCACCCGTATACTAGCGTAGTCTGGTGGTGTAATTGTAATTGAGGTCGTTGGTTACAGTTCAACTGCAAGTGTTTCCACTTTCAGGCAACAACCTTAGTTGTTCACGCATCTGCCTCTGCAATAAAGCAGTATAATTTTGTACCAATAGCACGGCATTGACGCTCTGCGGCTGGGAAGGTAGGTCTGGCGTCGTACTGGCCATGCGTCACAGACTAAAGTGGTCTATCCACCTACCAGCTCAGTGCGTGAGAAAGGGAAATGATAATCCCGCCTACGATCCTGATGGGGTATGGCAGTGCTTTCAGCACAGCTGTACTGGGGCCAAAGTATTGACAGTAAAAAATAGAATAGTCTAAAGAGAGAGAGAGAGAGCGCGGACACGATCGCTGGACCGTGTCTCTGGAACTGTCTGCCTGTCGCAGTATACACGTAACAGAGACATCTCTCTTATACAGTCTAAGAGACTTTTTGAAGACAGTTTGTGTATGGCTGCGGCGCATAATGATTTGCTTTTTTGCGCCGTGTATACATATTCTTACTTACTTTCCAGAAATTTTACCTTAAAGATACAAAAGTTTGACTGATATAGCCTAACGGACACTGTGTAGGATAACAACAGACCCAGTGCATGCCACGGTTGTCGGTCCATAGTAGTGCAACTTCTTGCCAGGAATGGTCGACGCCGTAAAGTCAATCTCGTACTCTTTGCTCAAAACCGAGTTTGCGAAATAGTCGTTTTCACCGAATACAAATTCCAAGCGGTAGCTCTGACAAACAAATTAATTTCTAATGCAGTCAATAATAAGTAACTTCATGTTAGTTATAGGTCTGTATGACTGCAACTTTACATTCTGTCAAAACTCAGATTTACACAAAAATGAGTAGCGATATGTGATCAATGAAATTGAAAATTTTTGTGTTGTGTCGATCGTCGTTGACGATCTACTTACATTTTGAAGATAGACAATCCTTATGTTCTTCAACGCTTTCAGCACAGCTCTGTCGTGGTCCTAAACATTTTACCAAAATTATAAGTCTTTTTAAACAGCACACATGTGAAAATGTAACTTTTTACGTTCATATGTGTAGAATAATTTATCATTAACTTTTACTAAGAAATTCAGAGTTGCTTAATTTTCATATCGTACAAACACTTAAGACGTGTAACATGCCTGGATCTGTTCTGGCAGAAACGTTCGACTTTCTAAAAGATTCAGCCAAAAATCAGGAATGCCTTTCTGTTCAATACCGTCTGAAATAGAACAACATTGCATAATACTTTATACTCATTTTACTCATTTTTCATCTAATAAGTTGTCTTCATCAACTATAACAAGTGTCGTATTATTTGTTATATTTGCTCTTAAATATGACAGTAATAAAAATCTCTCACCACTCTCGGTTGCTTCACTTGCCGACGTTGGCTTGCTGGGAGATTTGCTGCTCTACAACAATTATAATAATCACTATTATTATGAATGTTCCATACTGCAGGCTATGGTTAAATGATACTGCTAGTGCTAAAATAGACTAGTAGACTCCTTGCCAAAAACCAGCTCGACATTTTCAGCCGATTCCATAGATCACCGACTTGTAATAGACGGACAGATATCAAGTCACAGCAGACGACGCACTTTGTGTATGCATTGCGCGATAAAAACAAGAGACCTAGCACTGGCTAGCATGGCGCGAGATGATCCGCCCGCAAGCAACACGGCGGCCGCAATGCGCGGTAAAGTGGAATCGGAATTTGAAACCTAAATTAGCTATAATGTGCCAATGCACTTCCGTCACAGACAGACGGACAGACAGACGGACATTGACATCGTAGCATAAGCGCGAGATGTATATATTACATCTCGCGCTAAAAACAAATCGAAGCCATTATTACGTCAATAGCACGCGACAGCGACATTATACGAGTTTAGCCAGTCTATATATTGTGCTCGCCACGGGTAATCGCTGAGTCGTTGAATAAGAAGCTCTGCTACTGCAGAGAGACTGCGCGACATGCAATGTCATGCAGTTGAAATCTTGTCAATGACGCTTACTGTACGAAAAATCCCAGTTGATGCGCACCCAATAGGTGAATGACATTTAAAGTCCGAGTCATCGGAACTGCCATATTAGATAGGTCATATGTCATTTCCTATTAGCGGTTTGTAGTAACAACATATCTTGCACCGTTTCCGAGATATTACCACTTTCATTCTTTCAGTGTGAGTGACTAACACTGACCTTGCGAAGTTCCATAGCTGCAGTAATACAGTTGAAATTAATTCCCACATGCATTCTTAAATTCACGTCTAAATGTAGGCCTATCTTATAGTAAATACTGTTTCCGAGGTTATGATGAAAGTTAGAAAGAAACGAGTCTGATGCTCATAATTACCTTGTCTGGACTTACTCCGGGTTAAGCTCGTCCCCAAAGAAGAATCTTTGGGAACAACTGGGGCAGGTTTTTACCAACAACATACACTGAAGCGCGTTTACAAAAGCGCAAATGCGCAAATTTTTTCACACTATGAAAGCGCTAACAAGCTACCACGTAAGCGCAACATTGATCGTTATAGAGAACCGCAAAAACGGTTTGCGAAACCGCAAACTGGACTTTACAGTTGTACAGTCGGCGTCGCGTGGAACGACTTTTACTCTTTGCTTCAGCATTCAACAACGGATTGACCAAACGTAAATCCGCTTTCAAGCGGTTCAGTGGCAATAATCAGGCTAAATCGTGTCCAATTTTGGTGAACTTCCGTCCAACAATCTCTGTTAAAACGCGCAATTTTTGCCGCGATTCGCCCGCAATTTGACGACGATCTTCATTCAAGTTGGCGTTTCCAAACGGATTGAAAGATCGCAATTTTGATTTTAGCAGAGTAGGCCTAATCGGCAATCATTTCTGTACACCTTGTAGACATTTCTTTTTCAAAAGTAGATCCATTAGTTTCCAAGTAAGCCTATAAAGCAGCATTATTAGTGTTCGATACTGTTGCGCTTCTGGAGATACGAGTTGCGGTTTTATTGATTTTACACTTGCGCTTTTGTTGAAAATATAATATTTGCGTTTTCGTGGCAGTTTTTTGCGCTTTCATAACACGGCCCACTAAAGGGAACCGAGATCCCAGATTAGAAGAAAACAGAATATAAGAATTGGTCGTATATACTTCGGAGTCGGATTCATCAGTGGACCACTGACAGTCGGCGTCTGACGGCTGAACGTCGCCGTTGATAATGTCGCATCTCTAACACACACAACGCAGATATTAAGGTACCGGGTGACGCAAAAAAACGCCAAATTAGTAACCTGAGTAAAAAAAATTAAGACACTTCCTCTAGGCAGTATAGAGCGGCGCGTTTTTATGCGGTGGAATCATTTTTCGGTTACGGGACCATGGCGCTGTGACTTATTTTAGGTACAGCGCCGTTTAGAAATATTGTTACTTACTTATTACTAATGATAACTCAACCAACTCTGGAATTTTTTAGCATAGCATGCAATCTTCCTGTTTAGTTTGTTTCATTTCTTTCCTTTGTTTAGCCCGCTCGGTAAACTTGCCGGAAGGGCTAGCCTATATATTTTTTCTGTATTCCATGCAGTAGATTGAGCTATCTTCCGTCAGTTTGTGAGCGCACGTAAAAATGTCGTGTCGTCATATCGTATCCATCGTGTCGTATAACTGTACAATACAAATTCACCGTTGGGCCGTACAGTGACATTTGACAAGCATTTGACAAAGTTCGTCTCCAGTTTATCGCACGTTTCTGACTCGGTCATCGGTGGCTCAGGCAGTTTTGGGACATGCCATACGCATATCGCGCCTTAAACACGCATTTCACGACACTAACATCGACACCGACACCGACACTCGACTCGCCCGACACGCCGACATCCTCGCGACGATACTCGAGCCGATGTCGGCGAGAATGTCGGTGTCGTGAAATGCGGCCTTTATGCTACGAGCGTGACGCAACTTTGGTGGATTGTGATCACACAGTGCAAAAAGTGAAACTCGGCACACGACAGAACAAGTCGGTATCTTACACCTGCATCCCAAAGCCGACCCGGATCGTAGTTTCCCGTGATCCAAAATTCTACTAAGTGAGACCAGTGGGGGACGAAAATCGTACAATAAACCAGAAAGTCTATCGGTCGAGTTTAACAGAAAGAAATATTACAATGCCGAGTCTGAGATTAGAATTCTGTCATCGAGACCAAACCAAGGCCAATGGCCGTGTGATCATTGTGGACTGGACACCAATCGAGGCGGAAGGTACAATAATGTGTGGAGTTTTGCGCTTCGGCGGCAATAATCCATGCATCAAACGGCTCGCATGTCGCGCTATCTCAGCATCTGCAGAGCTTGTTGTTGTTTCATGCTGTTGCTGTCGAGGGGCGTGTACGCGACATGCCCGCGTGCTCGGCTGTAAGTTCAAGCGGTGACAATGCAATGCATACGTTGTCATATATCAACAGACGCACACACGCCGCCCCGGTGATGGCGGGTCATCGAACTGTGTTAACCAATCTCCCAACTGCTCCTCATTTCAATATTCCCGAGTCCAGTCGATTCACGCAGAACTAACAGCATGCCGAGTAGAGTGGGCCCATTATACAGAGATGCGTTGTGCCGCCAAGAGACGTCGACAGACTCATACTCCGGGACTTCACTTCCGTGAAACGATTTAAAAACTGTACATAACTGCAACCTTAGCAGTAATATCGACACGCATATTTGGCAAAATTCACAACTCTGTAACCTTGACCTTGACCCTTTCACCTTAGGTTCAATGCGTGCCTAGTTTCTGCCATCTGGTATCAAAATGTATACCAAGTTTGGTGTCGATAGCTCAAACCGTTTTCTTTTTAGACTGCATACACACGCATGCAGACCGACACAAGGCACAGTCACAGACGCTACTGATAATCTTACCCACGCATTTGCTACCGCCCGGCGTGGCTAGCGAGCACTAGGCCTGTATTTTAGTAGATTCTTCGAGTAGTCTTGTGACGTGAGTTGACTGGGTTTTGTCACACAGATACTGACAAAATATACTTACTTAACTGCTTAAACTAGCTAATACAGGCAACTGTCTTTAAGTAGCCGTTATCTTGTGCTGTTAATTTATTTTACGTTTTAGTGCCGATGGAACACTATAAGGCTAATTGTGCAAATTAAAACGACTACTATTAAATTAATTTAATCTATTCGAATCACACATATCACAAACTAAAACTGAAATCTATGCAGCCAGAAGCACACTTGATAATCCGGTAACTTTTGACCTTTTGACCTCAGAATCGATGTATGCCGACGCATGTGATATATGCCGACTGGCGTCCATTGCTCTAGCCGTTTTGAGCGCGGGAAAGACAGACAGACACAGTCACAGTTGCAACTAATCACCGCACCCACGCATCGGCCATTATCCAACAAATACATCGTGTTCCAAAAAGTGAGGACACCTTAAATTTTTTAATAGCTCAGTCAAAAAATAGATTTTAGTAATTTTCGGTATTGAGAATCCTAAAAAAACTTCACATCAGACGTTAAAGTTATACACCTTATACCTGTAAAATGTGGGCACTGTACTTTGTGAAAAGCAGATAGCGTTCATCCGATCGAAACCATTACGTTGACAGTATAACTTGCGTTAGTACAACAAACTTTTTACTGTATTTTGTAAAAAGCACGATTGAAAAAAAAATGAAAAA
>Ga0209782_1002400_pt1 | contig 10424 bp, 6 predicted proteins | sample WorMetmaBAHAMAS1_FD_187390 | JGI IMG/M metagenome (GOLD analysis project Ga0209782, IMG submission 187390) | Marine gutless worms symbiont microbial communities from Max Planck institute for Marine Microbiology, Germany - Inanidrilus... | ecosystem: Host-associated > Annelida > Digestive system >...
TTAAAGGTGTCAAAACGCGATTTAAACTGACTTTAAACTGACTCAACTCAACTCATCTTTATTAAACACATGTGCAGCCCGAAAGCTGAATTGCTAAGCTGAATTGCTCAATACAGAAGCAGTAGCGGGCCGCCTACTGCTTCCGTATTGAGCAATACTTGAAAGTAACAACTGAACAAAAAACATTCAGACTTCCAAAGGCGAAGTAGTAGGCTAACAGATTATAGGCTACTAGCCATTCTATAAAGTGCGGGCCATGCAACAACTGGACTGTTTTTTTGAGAGTTAATAACTTTGCCGCATTCAATGGCTAAAAGGAGTGCGTGTAGATCCTAATATGCATTCTGTCATGCCATAACGAAGATTGATTGAAAAGTTTTTTGTTGCCACTTGCCATTGACTCAGGTTATGCACTTATGCTAGCCTCAGAACTTCGGCCGTCGATACTATGCCTATAGGCTGTCGACAGCAGAAGTTGGTTTCTTCATCGACAAACTTCGTTATACTTATAACACATGTATAAAGATTCCTTCCGTTAACACAAAAACAATGTTTCCATGTGATCGTAATATTGAAATTTCATATGTCCATCTTCTTCTCCAGGATACCTTGTTGAATGATAATAAATATAGAACTGGCACTTCTGCAACTTCAGCCTGTGAATGTGGATTTGACCGAGAAACAGCAGAACATTTCTTACTACATTGTAGCAATTATCAAAACATTAGAAATAATACCGTTCAACTTTCTCTTGATGTTATCAATACTGCAAAGAAGTCTTTACTTTCCCACTGTCTGGAAGCTTTGCCGCTTGCTCCATTCTAGGCTATCGAAAAATTTCTAATGTGGAAAATTTATTCATTAAAGATTCTCTGTTCAATTTCATACGCAACACTAAACGAATGTTATAATTCTCCAAATTTACACGGATGATGGTACTTCTGATAGTTACTGCATCTTGAGTCTCAACTCGTGGCTTAAATTTTTACGGACTCAACAAAGAAGTTATTACATGGTTGTTGTCTCAAAATCAAAATGAATCTACCGAGAAGTTAGTTACCGAGGGCGCATCAGGCCGTCCTAGAACAACAACAACAACAACAACAACAACGACAACAAACTTCTCATAAACAAAAAGTTAATATTCTTTGTTGTGTTTTAAAATTTCAACTTTGAAACTTAACTGTTTGCCGAAAATTTTTAATAAATTAACATTACTGAGGTTTAATCATAGCAATATAACGACAAAACTCGACAAACACAAGGTTAATGAATGAAAATCACTTTAAGCGACAGTTTCCGCGCATCGGAGTAGTTACCTTGTATTTGAGTGAGCGGCGAATTGCTGTAGGGTCTGACTACAATATGTCGGGACGGATGGCTGCTGTAGTTTAGATTTGCACGTCTGACCCTAACCTAACATAACCCTAAGACCTTACCCAACTGACCTAAACCCTACTAACCCTAATGCTAACCCGGCTAGAATATAGACCAGCAGCCGATGGTTATAGTAGGGTTAGAGTTAATTTCGTCTTATAAAGAGATTACTGAGGGTGTAGTCTAGGGAGGGGGCTGTTCCCCTACCCCAATGTAAAATTTAATTGAAAAAAACAATATTACAATTGTTACATGCACATAAGATGACGAACTACTTCCCGTGTTTTTGGGCACTGGCTAATATTCTACATGTGTCCCGCTAACTAATAGGCTTGCCAACTCTGGATTTAGACATTCCGGGATGGCTATGGGAAATATGTGGGGTACGGTTGTGACAATGGGCAAAATGCGTGGAACCACCCGCAGTTTACCCACCTGCATATTAATCACAATTGTTCGCGGGAGGAGATTCAGTGCTGCTCGTATAGCGTCTTTGAGATTGGTGAGTGGTGACTGTTGTCAGCAAAACTTGGCGGCGATGTAGACCTACTTATGTAGTTGTCTACTTAAAAATGTACTTTTATTGGATAGTGATAGGTTCAGATCGGCGATCTGAAATAAGGGAATCAAAAAGATCGCCGATCTGAAACTAATTATTGAAATTGATAGCCTCGGATCTGAAATTCATTTAACACTGAAGTTTACCTGAATTTCTGGTTCCGTTGAAGCTTTAATTTAAGTGAAAGATGAAGTTACATAATGCAGTTTTTTATATATGCATGCAGTTAAAAATGTCAGTCAACTTGATACTAGCCAGATGTAATTCTATTGGCATTGATTAACAGTAATGCAGTAACACACAGTACAGTACATCAGTAGTGTAACACATTGATGACTTGAATCAACGTATTAATCTTGTTGTTTGTTTTGAAGATGTCTTCAAAAGATGGATCAGATGTTCATGTTGATGCAGCAGGTCAGTTGTTCTTGTTTAGTTACTATAATAATACCAAGTAGGCCTAGAGTTAGAATGATCAACAAAAACTGAACCAGACCGATTCAGTAATTTTATGTCACCTTTGACCAGCTGATTCACTTCCTGGTCCAGTAATGGTGAGCGACAGTGAAATGTTCTAAGTTTCCTGCAGCTGATGGAGGTAATTAGCTGGTAACCCTATCCTGCAGTAGTGTGAATAATGGCATCGGCACTGGTTCATCTAGCTGTTGATCAAATTCAGCATGTAGAGTAATCACCCACGTTGATAATGTTTCCTGCAGCAGACATGCTGCAAACACTAATCAGTGGTACTGTTGGATCAATGCCAATCTACAGAAATAGACCAGTACCGATTCAGTATTTAGTGGACCAGATTGGTTCAGAATCAGTACCAAGATCTGTTCTAACTCTTAATATTATGTGGTAGAAGTAATTTGGCAAGGGCTGCACTTGTCTACTTGTCAGTCCTTGCAATGGCGAATGCACTCACAAACAGCCTTTGATGGTAAGCAAGCAAGCACACCAGCCTGTGATGGTATCAGGCCATTTTTCTTCTGTAAAGCTGGTCACTTTGAACCATTTCGAGTAGAGTTAGAACGATCCACTAAAAACTGGACCAGACCGATTCCGTAATTTTATATCGCCTGATCCAGCCAAGTCAGTACTTAGTCCAGTAATGATGAATGGCAGTGAAATGTGCCATGTTTCTGCAACTGATGGTGGCAGTTAGGTGATAATCCAGTCCTGCAGTAGTGTGACTGATGGCATTGGTACTGGTTCATCTAGCTGTTGATCAAATTCAGCATGTAGAGCAACAACCCACATTGATACTGTCAAAATAGACATGCTACAACACTAATTACAGGTACAGTTGGACCAGTGCTGATCTGCAAAGATAGACCGGCACTGATGCAATGTACAGTTGACTGGATCTGGTTTAGGATCAGTACCAAGATATTTTTTCACTATAATTCCGAGTACTCTCTACATCTATTTGACAAAATTGTATCAGACATTAAACTAATTTCATTAATCTGTTGCCCAGCATACAGCAGGTAAGGCTGGCTGCAAGCCACCGGGTTATCTGATTTACTAACCCAGAAAAGTCTGACCAAATCACCTTATGAAGTATTTTACCACTTTTATACTTTTTGAAAATTTTCACCGGAGATTCATTTTATAGTGTTATCTTTACTATTTTGACACTGTTGATTTGGTATCAGGAAGTGCATGTGTCCTATGAAAGTACTAGTTTGACAATCTTGCATGATGTAAGTAAGTAAGTTTATTCTTTCATTAGCCCAAAGTAGCTGTATCTCACATTTAACACAAATACTCAGCAAAATACAGTATAAAAGACAGATTCAGACATGACAAGAGATAGTGGCAAGAGAGCCAGAATAGCAAGAGAATATTTCTGAAACACCTTTTGGGAACAGTGGCTGACACAGATACAGAATGTGGTCATGAAATGATTGTTTAGTTTATTTGCTAATGATGTTTGTGTATCAAGTGAAAGATGAAAATGGTGGAGAGAAGTCTGCAGAGCAAGATGAACAGTTGTCTCCATTTCACAGGATCACTCTTTCACGCTCTACAGACCACACTGTTCACATGTCTAGGATTGACAGTCCACGAGCTGTTGTGCCAAAAATCAAAAAGTCTGCTCCAACGTATAAGGGTACCACCACAGCAAGTGACCATCCAGTACCAGCAAGAAGAGGTCGAAGGGCGAAAAACTCCAGCAGAAAGAAAACATCAGAAACTACAGTCACATCCAGCAATGCGGAAACTGATAATGTTACAGATGAAGCTCTGGCGATGACTACTGACAGATTTGTCAGTGGATCCGACAAATTGTCATTATCTGATGAACGGAAGCGGAGTGGAAAGAGTGATCTTCTCTCAAATGGCACTGTGGACGGTACTGCTGCTGATGAGTCAACAACTGACGGTTCACAGTTGGTAGTGTCTGATGCTGTAAGTGATATTGACCAGAAGCAAGCGGATTGTGATGCAGTGGCAGTGAAAGATCGCCGCTGTACGTCCATGCCAGCTGGCAGTTATAGGTATTATTATCTATCACTTCTTACCCACGTGCTGTTAAGATCATGCTATTATTTGTCTTTTATTCAGTGGGCTGAGTTATCGAGTACTATTTATGCATGTTGTTTTGTAAGGTAATTTTCGAATTTTGATTATCGAAGACTTACTGTAACACGATAGGAAACGTTGTGCACTGACGCCTGTACTAAGCTTACCGTATTTCACCGGAAACAGAAGTAACATAGAGATTTTTTATATCACTGACGCGTCCTATTGCAAGAGTCAGGAATACAACAATTAACTTTGAAATTTGTGGTCTTTTAGAAAGGAAAAATCAACTTTAAGTACTTGATGAATACTCATGTCTCACCAGATACTTGGAGAAAATTACTAAATTACTTGTTAATGCAGCCATAATCGTGATAATGTTTTTGATTATGATGCAGGAAAGGTGGCAGCCGTCGTAAGGCAGACGAGAGTCACAAGATCACCGAGTATTTCCCGATACGTCGTAGTTCTCGCATGACCACTACTGAACTGAAGGTGACGCTTGCTTTGTTATATAGTGGAAATTACTGTTCCACAATCCACGAAGTGCTGCTGTCAGAGATAAGTGGCATAAAGGGAACAGTGCTTCTTCCGTCGGGTAGATGACAGGGTGAGACCTTTGTCTGATTTTCACTGATTGGGGTTACCCAAACATACCCAGTCTGGCAGCTGGTAGGGCTTTCAGTTGTGTTTGAGAGTTTGAGTCTGTCTGTTATTTGGATGACAGGAAGTTGTACATCTCATTCACAAAAGCTGCAAGTAGATCGCAGATTTGTATAGCACAATAGAGAGTACTAAGTTCAACTCAACTGAGATGCTTAGGTATCAAGTGTGCCGCGACTTATCAAGGTATCACACAGAGTACCAGCTATTCACACATTAGTCCTCATTCATGCTTTAATCCCAAGCCATCACGACACTGGCTGGTACTCAGTTTCCATTTTACAGAGACTAGGAGGCTAAGAGTCTTTAAGTGTCAGGCAAACGTCACAACATCTGGTGATGAAACCCAGATGACGGCAGGCAGTGAGTTCCAAAACGACTGCACTGGAGATGGCAAAGTTTTTGGCACTGAATACAGTCCTTGTTCTACAGATGGCAGATATAGAGAAAGGTTGTTGATGGGCCCAATGCCATTAGGGCTGCATCGCTGACGTCTGTGCCACTTATCCACAGAAGTTCTGCTTGAGAAAGATAGTAGCCCAGCTCCTCCTGGAGAACTGCCATTAGAATTGGCACGCTTTCGTAATTTGTATTAGTTGCTTCATATAGCAGCTAGAAACCTAGGCAGTCATATCGACCTGCAATGCATGTGATAACTATTATTGACCTTAACCTTAGGGTCAGTGAGTTCTGAGTTCTTGTCATGGATTATACCGGTATAATGCGTATCAAGTTTTCATTTAGAGAGCAGATACATACATTCTCACAGATGGCCACTGATCTCCTTTCTCATGCATTGTTTACCAGCGACATGATGTCTTGCATGTAAAATTCATGTATAAACATGGCTGTTGTGCATAATGTATGTATATGTGCAATAGAAACAGGAACTGAGTGACATTCAAGAAAGCATTCGTAGCAACAGGCATGATGGACTGAAGGTAACAGCGTAGCTGTCAGTTTTGTTTTAGTTTTATCCATGTTACTCTTTTACTCCTGGCTCTCATCACAATGGTATAAACTGAAGAACCGTACTGAATACCGTAATATGAAGTTACTAGCTGTTTAGAACCCGTCGGAATATTGGCAGTTGCAAAAACTGTTAGCACTGCTAGGCTATTAGTGCTGTGGTTGTGGGTCCTTGATGGCTTGGAACTTCACAAAAACAGTTGAGTAAAAATTAATATGTTCAACGGGGTTTGGGGGTTTGCAATCTCTGGTGAGCAGAGTTGGCGGGGGCTTTACCCAAGACTCCACAGAGCGTGTAGCTGGATTTCAGGGGCTGCTTCATGGTGGGGAAGAGGAGGCAGTGAATGACTGGAGAGAGAAAAGGAAGAGGGGAAGGTAAGGAGACGAACTTGGAAGTGTTTGTGACGTTCAGTGATGTTCTCTTCTGTCACCCAGTCAATAAGGTGCTGCATGTTGAAATTGTATGCCTCCAACCAAACGCTGTTCGACGGGGGAGGGACAACATATCGATGGTGCACCTACCTGGCAAATACTTCAGAAGTGGCACTAGTGATGGCTGCATTCTGATATCAGTCACGGTCACATCACAGTGACCAACAGGATTTCCTGTTAATATTCTTTCATAAATATAGCCGCAAATGCACCATAGATGAGCTAGTATAATAAATAATAAAGCCCCATCCAACTCTAGTGGCGTGGAACAGATGGAAGGATGGACAGATTGCACCACTGCATAATGCTTTTTCACCATAAATGGGAGTATTGGGGCATACTATTCTAACCTTGAATCTGGCTGTACTGCAGGTGGTGGATATACCATGTAAAGGTCGCGGTGTTGTGACGACCCGGCCGTTCACAAAGGGAGAGTTTGTCGTTGAGTATGCCGGTGACCTCGTTGACCTCGGCATCGCTAAGCGACGAGAGAAGAGTTACTCGCAGAACCAGCACGTCGGTTGCTACATGTACTACTTCCAGCACAAGACTAAAAACTACTGGTACCGTACTGCCAATATACTGTCTCACCTGTTAAATGAAATAATCTGTACGACATTTGTGCACACAATGATATCAACACACATTTCAGCAGTTCTTACATTTGTGTTGGTTAGGTTTTTATTTTATCTTTTGTATATTTGTAACTTTAATCAGTCTAATATTTTGTGTATTCGTGTCAGCGTAGAGTTTTTTTGTGTTGTTTTTTTTTAGTTTTCAATACCAATCCAGGAGCTTAACTGGGAAGAGTGTCTCCAATATGACCTATTTTTCTGTTGAAATAAAACCTTATCTGAATCAATCAGACACTATTGACTGAAAGAAGAGAAACACGTACGTGTGTAATGAATCTGGGTTGTTATGACTGGCAGAAAATTTAGTGTGGTGATATTTGCTTGGAATGCTTTCTGAGGTTACTTACCAGACGTCATCCTTTCTTCTCTCCCCGACTGACTGCTGATGGCACTGAAATTGCATTTTTACGATTGTTTCCAAGGAGGAGTGTTCGGTTTGTAAAAACGAACTATTCCAGTTCACTTCAAATGCGTTTGAAATTTAGCACTGGTAGTTTTTCCATCTGTGTGGCACAGTACCTATCATCGTCAAAGCATATATAGATTGTATATCACTTTGTGATGAATCATCTATAAATCACTCAGGTATGGCACGTGTTAACTAGAGGTTATACATATTTTTGCTGGGTGTTAACATGTTTTGTCCCTTTGCCACCTAGCAACCGCCCACACCTCAGATTCAGGCATTTGTGCTCTACCATTGTTCATGTTATAAATATATGTGTGTATATTCAGCGTGGACGCTACAGCTGAGAGTGGTCTGCTTGGTCGCCTCGTAAACCACAGTCGACTCAAGTTCAACTGTGCCACGAAGGTCGTCGAAGTGGACGATCAACCTCGACTGATCATAGTCGCAGCCCGAGACATTGTCATTAATGAAGAACTCTTGTATGACTACGGCGATCGTAGCAAAGAGTCACTTGAGGCCTACCCGTGGCTTGCTTCGTGAGCGAACCTACGGCTTCTATGCATAAGGTGTAGTGACATCAGTTATCTATGGTCATGATATGATCTCAGTGTTGTGGGGCAAAGTGATGTACTGTGTGAAGTGGGAAATCAGTAAAAATTGTATTGCCATCATTTGTCTGAAGGCAACCATATTTTGGTTTGTGCATCAGTTAACAGCTAAATGATGTCCAGGCATCATCGTTAGCTTACTAAGAAAGTGGTATCAGAATCTCAGTGCTTGCTCTACATCATGGCGGCAAATCAGCTGGCATAGATGTGGACAAATTAATTATGTCGCGGTCATATTATGCCATACACTCTGTCCATTGGTGGCTTAAGTTAATTATTTTTTAAATTTTATTTTCATTCATCTAACTAAAGACATATGAAGAAATTAAAAATTTGGCTGAAGATCGACATCTTTGGAGAGCTTGCACTGCGGCATGTCAACCTTCTGTTTCAGAAGACGACAGCTGATGATGATGATGAACTAACGACTGACAGCAGTGAAGTTAAATCACATGCCAATATTTTGAATGGACCGTTGCAAGTTATTCGTGCTGAAATAGAGTTTCATTTGATTGGTTTGTAATCAGAATCATCAGAATCAGGGTGGCATGAACAAGCTGGTCCTTTGGTCACTGTGAGAATGATTCTGTTATACTCTTGCATGTAATGTTGCACCCAGCTGACTGGTATAGTTATATGTCAGGATTGATGTGCAAATGATAACTTGCATATGACCACATACTGCAACAGAATGTGGAAATGGACAGATGCCTTGGATACCTGCATGAGGTAGCCGCCCCAGATTGAAATATCCTGTGATCCAGAATTCTACAGGAGAAGACGTGTTGCCTTTAAATGACCTATTTTTGTCAAGTAAAATAACCATAACTTAAGATGAAATTATTGAGTCTAGTGCAGGGATTGAAATTTTTACCATCCAAATCAAGTGAGTTGCACTTTAGACTTTTGGTTCAGCTGGCAGATGTGGCATTCTGACCCACTATGCACGGGAGGGTCTGCCCCTCGTGCTCCTGTGCTATCTTCTGTAGCTTACTTACTGTGTGGTGAATGTTACCATTTAACATTAGCAACCGCTCAAACAAACGTTGTTAAATATGTGCATTTGTTGGAATCACCCACATACCACATACTGTTTGGTCTAGTGATTGGCTATTTGCCAGAAAATGACTTCAGTTCTTGAAACCATTCGATTGTTTTTATTTGATTCAGTCTAGTATAAGCAGCAATGGGCAAAGTCAGCAACTGTTAGTGAAAGAATTTTCTTTATTTAATAGTATTTAAAATTAGTTTCACAAAATTAAACTGAAAATAGAATAATGTAATAATTTGAGGAAATTCACCTTAACTATGGTTGTTGTAAAAATACTGCTATGGGTTGCAATCGAATTAAGTTCATTGCCTCAGAGAATGCTAATATCAAATGATGATCTTAAGGATAGCACTATATTTTGTGTGTACATATCGGACAGTGCATAGCCATATGCTTATTATAGAATTATGACAACGTCATGTATAAAGTAAATGTAACAGTGTTTTGAAACAATTAAGTAAACACTCAAGTGTACATCAAACATAATTCACCCTGCAGTGTCCACATAATTTCACAGTTACAATTACTGTAACAAATATTTTATATTCTTCTGTCACGATTGCCTTCATTATATTACAGAAGGAAAGCAAAAAAACTACACCTATATCTCAAACAGATACATAATATTCACCTGTGGATAGCGCTTTCAAAGAGTAAATAAACTACTAAAACTGGTAAATAAAATATCTATATATCACTGTCATTTGATAGTGAATATGCTGAATATTTCACTTATTACACACGTTCATTTGCAGATCATAATAGCTAGCATTTTCTGAAAATCTACAGACCTATCACTCTGCACAATATACTGAGATAAAAAAAACGTTCGGGGCAGATACTAGTCAACTGAAAGCAACCCGTTTGGGCCATTTAACTACAGAGTATTTTTAAAATTTTGGTACTTTCCTGTACATTCGCAATGGGTTTTAAGAATGACATGCATTATATGTCAAATGTCATTGTATTATGTTTGCTTATAAACTTCTGACAGTCAGAAAATTCCAAAACTTGGTGTAAATTGGTACCTGATCAGGGGGTGCAGAACCGTGCAGTGGTGGGGGAGTGACGCTCCTGTAAATATTTCTGACGGGCAGTGGGGCTCCTGAAATGTTCATAAAATGACCCAAAACAGGCTTCCAAGATATTTAGTATGCGAGAATGTGCTAAAGCTTACCCCTACAGCAAG
>Ga0209782_1002401_pt1 | contig 10422 bp, 7 predicted proteins | sample WorMetmaBAHAMAS1_FD_187390 | JGI IMG/M metagenome (GOLD analysis project Ga0209782, IMG submission 187390) | Marine gutless worms symbiont microbial communities from Max Planck institute for Marine Microbiology, Germany - Inanidrilus... | ecosystem: Host-associated > Annelida > Digestive system >...
GGCAAACTCTATTTGGGGGGGCTAACATTTAGTTTGGGGGGCTGAAGCCCCCCCAAGCCAGTGCCTGGCTATATCCCTGCCCCCTGAAAAAGTTTGTGGAGGGTTTCTCCAAAACTAAGACCTTCCTAGCACCTATATTATATATAAACATAATAATATGATGATCCCTGAAAGTTGGATATTAGGCTTATAAGCACTAAAGACAAAAAGCAGTGCCAAAACATTTAGTCTCTGAAGTTCCAAGTGACCATGGTTTTGGTATTTGGTGTTAGTGCAGGTATGGCGACATCAAGAGGAGGTCGACAAGCAGAAAGACTGCAGCAGCAACGAAAAGATACTCGGATTCAACTGCTGTCGGAGGTCTGCAGCATGCTAACTGTTCAGCCTTTCCTCCCCTTCCCACTGTAACCTTTGTAATCAACTGTTAATGTACCATTGCTGCATTTTTATCTTTCTTCAAATTCTGATAGTAGTTAACTGGTGGCACAGAGACAGTGTAGGTAACACCACTGCTGAGAATTATAGCATCATATTTTTGCTCCAAATGTGCTGCTAGTTGCCATCAGCACTCAGCAAGGGCATGTGGCCTGTGCAACTAACAGTGAAACTTGCTGTAACTGAATCCTTAACTTTGTAACTGGTGATGTCGACTAAGATGGGTTGTTCTGCATAACTGCTGTAATATGCTAAATCGCTGTTGTTATTATTGTTACGATTTGTTATTATATTTTTTGTTTGCAGAGATTCCGAGAAGTCTTTGATCCTGTGAGTTCATTTCTGTTCATTTCATGACACTTTTTAAGTTTGCTTTATAATAGTTTACACCCTGTTATTAAAGAGTAGTAAGTAAGCAATTTAATGTGAATATATTTCTACCGCAGGTTACCGGTTTGAGTTACAGGCAATCTAACAGTTACTTTCAAAAACTGTCTTGTATACTTGCATGTATACTGCAGTTACCAGTTTCACAGGTAAGGTAGAACATGATCCACAAGCCATTTTATTTTATGGCGGTTTTGTTGGGGATAATAATTAAGGCTACTGGCATTGGAGAACAGGATAAAGGGTAGCTGCTGTTGCTTATGTTATGATTCCATATTGGGTGAGAGGATGCAGCAAAAAAGACGATCAGCAAGCTACAGCGTGTTCTCAATGCTGTGGCCCAGATTGTTTCCAACACCCGCAAGTACGATTGAGGGCTAAGGCAGCTCCAGCAACAAGACCTTCACTGGCTCGATGTCGATGACTGGGTTTGGTTCAGAGTGTGTGTTCAGGTATACAAATGTCTACACAACATGGCACCTGGATACCTGTCGGCACTCTGTCAACCTGTGTCCAGAGTTCCTGGTCGCTGTCACCTACGCTCAGCTGGTCGTGGCGAACTGGACTTCCCCCGTGTCAGTTTATACACGTGCGAGGGATGGGCATTTGCCTATGCCGGTCCTACATGCTGGAACTTGGTGCCTGACAATCTCAAGAACATTAATCTTCTCTTCAAACTTTTAAACGTCATATTAAGACATTCTTCTTTTCCTTATACTAGCACATTCAGCGCATTTGAGGTTTTTTTATAAAAACATGCTATATAGATTTACTGTAATTATTATTATTATTATTTTTTTTTTAACCCACGGTACCTACTGATCCCGAGGGAGTCTAAAAATTAAGATAGATACAAAAGATGGGTACGATCATTCAGTCAGTGCAGTCATAGGTCGGCAGACTATCATGAAGCAGTATGGCAGTATTATTATTATTATTATTATTTTCAGCTAGTGCTTAGAGTTTACCTTCAATACTTTGTCTGGGTGACAGCAAATGCACTCATTCCATGGCAAAACCTGTTCCACTTATCCCAAATGTCTTCTACTGGAATAAGTGGACTGAAGGAAACTGGGTAGAGCTCACTAAGTTATTTTTATTTGGAAAATAGCCGTTAAAGCAGAGGTGTTGTCAGGATGTGTTGTGAAGTTTAACAACACAAACTCTGAATTTCATTATCATATGCCTCTGCAGATAGTGTTAGATTTTGTTCTTAATTTGTATATATGAGCCTATGAGGTAGCGAGAAACTGTCATTTTGCACTTGTGTGTATGTGTGTTAGTATGAGGAACGGGGTGGCATCCCACTGAGTGACATTCACAGAAACCGTAAAGTGACGCTGACAGATCAGAGAGGTAATGAACTGCCGTCAGACGTACAGCGACGCATCCTGGAGCAGGCAGACCGAGACAATGACGGACATCTTAACTACGCGGAGTTTGAACGCCTGGTGTGCTGCCTATAAAACTGACACTAACAGATGCATATAAACTTTGAATTATTGTCACTTGCATTAAAAATTGTGATTTAGTCTCTGCAAGCAAACTGCGATCAAGCTGATAGATTTGCCACGTGGGTCTGCTTTGGCTTAAGGGTACCCGTGAAGCATTCTTGAAAAACAAAAGTAAATGTCACAATTCTGGCTGAATAGTGAATACTGGCTATTTTCCAGTCTACCAACATTATCATTGTTAATATATGTTCTAAGTGGTGCTAGTGTCAGAAAGCCGGTGTAAGGAGCAGTGATCCTTCCATCAGGAGTTGATGGTGGATGAAGAAAGGATGAGAGGAGACCACTGGTTACGGTGAGTGCTTGGTGTTCCCTTTCATGCTCTGACATTGATGGTTGGAAGTCATCATCTGGCCCACCAAACCCTGTTCCCTTGGAGCTTCTCTTCCGGAACACGTGGATGAGGAAGGATCAGTGGGGTATTGACTCGCTTAGGTACACTGGAAAATTGCGGGTGATTGGAAATTATAGTGTTTGTTATTATACGTGATGAACATACTGTGTGCCGTGTGTGATGATGTTAGATGATGGAGAGGCCGGACTTGAAAGCAACGACCAGGTTTAAGAAAGCTGTGATGACTGCAGTGGGAGCTGTTGTACCGAGCGGTGCTCTAGACAATAAAGGAGAATATGTCGTGGAGAGTTACACGGAGACATACAACTGTTGTCCACCGCCGCTGTTTATTATCATCATTAGTGCTGTCGAGGTTTGTGTCTTTTTATCCATTTTTTTCGGACTGTGTAGCTGTTTGTGTGAGCTATTAGTGAGACATGTCAGGTATCATGCAGTACAAAGATGATGTCTCCCGACCAATTATCGTAGTTCTAGAGTCATTGTCGGCTGTTCTGTCACTCGTCACTTAGTTTTTTGTCACACGTGACATGTCATAATACAGCCATTTTAGTATAGCACAAGATTTGAACACAGCAATGATGCCATGATTCCAGAATGGCTAAGGCAGCGTTGTTTGCTCTGTTCTGCAACAGTCCTACTTTCAGTCTGTCATCTACCAAATACATGCAAGGATCGCTGCCTCTGCAGCACAGGCATCAACTCTGAGGGAATAATTGGAGATGTGTCACCCAAAAATATACGAGTAGGGTATAACTATAGGGAAACCTCCAGGAATTGACACAAAAAAGTTAGTCCTATTTCACGCAATGTTTTTATCTTGGTTTTCTCCGTGATTAAATATAAAATATGAGTTTTTCTTTCATATGGTCTAGATTCACAGGAGTGATGGTTTTTAGCCATAATAGTGCATTTGGCACATTTGATGGCTCAGCTCGTGCTGGACTGACTGAGAGATACTACAGGTATTTGTCTGCCCAGTGTTTGTGACACACTGATGCTACTACTCAACAGACTGTCGGTACACAATTGGAATGCCAGATGTCATCGCACATGACCTCAGTTTTCAACTGCTCCAGCCTGTTGATGTGGTAGTGCTTGCATGTGTGTAATAAGACAGCACTCCGTCAGCTGTGTATACCTTATGCGTGTGTTTATGCATCATCGTGTGTATATCTGAGCGTCTGTCTGTCTGGGTGTTCAGCTGATTGTCTTCATCACATACATCATTCTCCGTAAGAACCAAGACGACCCCGTGATTCCATCGTCGAAGGTGGCGGATGCACCTCGCGACAGTCCGCTCATCTACCAGCCGGCTCGCAGATATGAGGCGTGGAGATTTCTGACCTACATGCTTATTCACCATCAGTCAGTTGACTTGCTTAATTTACAGTCTTTTTATTGGTTTGTACATAGATTATACTGCATGTGTAATTGGCTTATTCATATTTATAGCCGACTGATATATGTTTATGCATGATTGACCAGTTGTCTGTGCAGTTGAAGCAGGCTTGTTTCTCATGTTTATTTATGATAATGCTAGGCATCTTCTCCCTCATCTGAATGTGCTAATGCCATCGGCAAGGGCAGGTGGGTGTTCAAACATTGCTTCCTTAAAATCCTCCCATTCTTAAATGGGAATAGCAATGGCTAACATAGTCTCACCTATGTGGTGGATGGCTGTATAGTGGCTGCATGTGTGTATATATAATGTTTTAGGTATGCACACATCATATCAAACCTGGTGTTCCAGCTGCTGCTAGGAATACCGCTGGAGATGGTTCACAAGTTCTGGAGAGTTGGCACTGTCTACTGCCTCGGCGTCGTTTTTGGTCAGTTCATGTGGCAGTTGTCTGTTACCGATTTTCTTTTGTACGCAGAGTATGATTCAGGGAAATTGACAAATTCATCTTCACTTTCACTGGCTAGTGAGCTATGACAGTTGAACTGTAGGAGGTGGGCCGCTGCACCTAGTTATAAAATTGTAAATTAACGACTGTGATTGATAGGTATGTTGCTGTTGTTGTAGGATCGCTGGCGACCAGCGTGACTGACCCGTGGACGTTGCTGTGTGGTGCAAGCGGCGGCTGCTATGCACTCATTGGCGCCCACTTTGCTAAAATCATCATGGTCAGTTTATTAATCGTTATTTACTATAAATTAGTAACTGACTTCATTAACTGACTGTTGTTTGGCTCAATATCCACAGATAATGGAGTTGCTGCTACACAGTAAATAATGTGCTCTTACTGCAGAAATTGAGATGCAAATTAATAAAAAAAACTAGCATATATATCAGAATAGATATCAGAATGTAAGAAGAAAGTTTCCTGTTTCATTGTTGTCACTGTTAAGTAAGCTTTTTCAGTATTTTCACTATTAGTTTTTTATTGCTACCTGAAACAATGCATCAGACACATTATGCTCTACACCATGTCTGATGAAGAGATACAGAGTGGACCAAAAAAGTAAGCATAGCCCAACATGCTCTGCTCTGTGATGTTAATAACACCAGGAATTATTATTAACAGTATTTGTACAGTATATTCATGGGAAAATAATGAGCATATATGTAGTTATTTTGTTTATATTATAAGAATGCAAAAATTTAACTACTTCAAATACTAAACTGAAGTTCTGTTGATTGATGCAACACAGCCACACTCAATCTTTCGTTGTTGACTTCAGTTGACATCCACACTTGGTCCCTAGGGTCGACTGTGGGCAGCATTAGCATGGAAAGAGTTAAATATTGGCTGAAAATGAGATGAGTAATTATTGTTTTTTGTCATGCGTAAAATTATAAAATTACTATGCTCATAGTTTTGACTATGTACTTGACGAGATATTTAATAATAGTCTTATGTGCATGTGTACTACATCATTGTGCTCAGATCTTTAAAAAAACTAGTTTTTTTGGCACATTTTAGTGTGACTTGTTGAAAAAAGCAGTAACTGATGGCTTACTTTTTTGACCAACATTATAGGGTATTCGGTTTTATTAGGAGAAGGGGGTAAAGACAAGGTTTCAGTCTTTCTGTCAATGATAGATGCATATGGTAAATAATGTTGACTGAGTGAAGATAAATGTTGTAGAACTGGAAAGAAATGACTCATGAATGGCTGTCTGGTCCTGTCAAGTTTATATTTAGTGCTCCCATCCAACTCATCTTTTTCTCTCTCTACAGTAAGTTACACAACAGTTGCGTGTTGTTGTATTTCATATTATATTGTCATTTGATGAACTATCATTCTTGTTATTGCACATGTGATGGTTCTCGTAAGTCACACACATGTAGCCTGTTATATTAGTGTCTCACTTGTGACATTTTAGCTGACTTCTGTTGATATATCAACCACAGGAAACACTCCGTGCAGGGCTTGTCTGCCGGGGCCTAATGCGTCCGCCGGGATATATTTGATTTTGGTGCTGTTAAGATTATTTATTTGATTACGTAATAACTTACTTCCTGTTTTCTTTCAACTTACTTTTTTGCATGTTTTTTATTTCTGCTTCCTGTTTATCTTTTCTTTTAAGAATAGGCCCACTCCGTTTTCGTTGTTGTAAGAGGCAACTAAACCTGGGTTATCATGTGTCTTCGTTTATTTTATCTTATTGTTTTTTTCATTGTGGGTGCATGATTGCTCTTGTTGTTGTAGTTTTGTATTTCCATTAGCCTCGGTTTACTGTATATTTAATGTAGTTACTTCTGCTGGTTCTGATTTGTTTCTCAGTACTAGACAAAAGATTGGCTGAGAAGAGTGTCTCTGAAATGATGTATTTTGTGTCAAGTGGGACGTTAAAACTTAACTCAATTAATCGACTGTAGGACATGTTGTTTGAATGGCAGACTTATGAGCTTATATTGTCTGTAAAATGTCAGTGGCCATCTGATTACTGCTAAGACTTATCTTTATGTGAAAACATGAAATGTAGGCTTACCAATGACTCAGTGCATGTGCCATCTGTGTGTCGTAATTTCTTTACAAGTTGATTTGATGGTTTTATAAATACTGACTTTTTAAATGCTAGTTTGTGGTACTACCAGCATGGGAGAACAACATAAAGGGAATGCTACCTTTCCATCAGCTGTCAAGTGGTGGCCAATGGGTTCTTTTACCTGGTTGGGTCAGTTTTTGAGCTGACTTTAGTACTTTGACATTGTTAAACTTAATTGACAGGGTCATGTGACATCCAACTAGTAACCTCTTTTCAGGCACGGGTTTGCTTTTTCATTTCTTGGCATGCCATTAGTTTCATAAATGTTGTTATATAAGTTTACTTTTTTGCTGTTATCTTTCTTGTGCAGTCTTAAGGTTTTGTTTTGTATTTGCTAAATAAAACCTGTTCATACTGAGGGTTGTGTTGTTGTGATTAGTGATTGCTGATACTGGTTATGCAATATACATGCGTTTCTTCTCCGAAGAACAGTCACGTACTGCATTTGTGGCTCACTTTGCTGGTTTCATTGGAGGTGAGTCGTTTTTCTTTTTTTATTAACGTTCATTATTCATAGATTACCTGGTTATTTATTCAGTGATTAGATATCAGACACTTTCTATCAACTTCAGATATCAGTTTATTGTCCAAATAAGTTGCCGAAAGTTATTCAGCCGATAACGAGTGAATAAACAGTGATTGTGATCCCATATGGCATATGAGTTCACATTGTGCGCATTAGGGGTTCGACAATTATGCGCTATACAAATTCATATTACATTACATTAGTATTTAGTGGTGAGGCATGTTAGCGAACTGCTAGACTCCATTTACTTTGCTTTACTTTACATCATTTTGCTGTGTATGTCTGTGTGTCAAGGTATGCTGATTGGATTACCGGTGCTCAAGAACTTCTATATATTCAAATGGGAGACAGTGGTCCAGTGGGTTGCACTCGCGATATTCATTGTCCTTGTGCTGTTTGGCATCTGCTTCAACATTTTCTACACTTCCCACTACCCAGCCACAGACTGGCGTTCATGTTGCCCCTTGCCGTGCATGTATCACCCTAACTGTTAATGTTTAATCTGATTCTTTCTAAATAAATCTATTCAGATTGATTCATCGTACAAATCAGATTGATGTGAATTTGCCAGCTGCTGTGCGCTGCTTGCTGTAGTGTTCTAGTTGCTAGCTGCCTGGGTTAATCACGGGTGGCACCATGGTCTTAGACTCCTAGTCTAATAAACAAATGTATTATGTTACGTGTATTATGTTACGTTAACTTCTTTGATGGAGTGACAACACACAAAGCATATTCGCAGTTTTTTTAGAAACTGTCATATAGAATCAGTGAACCATATACCATATTGATGTAGAAGGATTGTAAACAGATGATAGAAAAAGTATACAGCAAAAATAAAAGCAAAATTTCTTTGTCAAAAATGTGTTAAAAATTAGATACCAGTGAGGTTTAAGTCGGCGTTGTTAAAATCAGTTTTGTTTGCATAGCTTGGGATATACAAAGGACTGTCGTTATTATGTTAGGGACAGCTAGTAAGCCACAGAGGCAGTCAGTTAATCTTTATGCTGTCATTCCTTCATATGCACTAGCTTATAATGCAAATAAAATGTGTTTATGCTGCATAATCCTTGACAGAATTTTTTGTTCTTCCATGACGGGGTGTTATGCTGACCCTTTGCACCGTCCATGTCTGGACGTGTGCCTACATATTAAGCTTACACAAGTACTGTAGTTAATTCAAGACCAGTAATTTACTGATTTGTACATAAAACTCGTTCTTGAGCAGTGTACTGCTGGATGCATTGTGCAGTGTGATTGTTATATGTGGCGTGATGTCTCTAGTGCTTTTCTATTCAGTTGGACTGTATGTAGACTGTATGTAGAGCTGATTAGATGATAGCGGTGATCTCCATAAGCAAGGACGTTAGGAGATGCCCCTCGCTTTTTCTTGCCATCATTTGCTGTTCAAAGTTGGATCAGTCACCCATAGATACGGGTACGTCCCATTTGTGGCATTTTGTCTATAGGACAACTTGTTGTCAAGACTGTGACAATCAGAGATTTTGTTAATACCAATAAATAGTGATCGTCAGATGTATTTTGATCATGTAGCAGTAACTGTTCTGTGGATGCTGCTTCCCAGGCTTCTATTCGACTGGTTACATAATGTAACTACTGACGTGCGTGAAATGAACATACGTGTAATGTGTAAGTTAATAATTATGTCCTTTCAGGCTTCACCGAGTTATGAGCTCTCTGAGCATCTTGTTAGTGATTTTATTACTGACTATTTTAGTAATATTTCTCCGTATTGTAATGTGATCTAAGTTTTTGCGGTATTTGTTGATTTTAAGTAATTCAATAATATATTGTTACTTTAACAGTACTAGAGGAGATTGTAAGGTATTTTTCTATTATTCTTAATATTTTGATGATTTTTCTGTAATTACATATTCTCAATTTTTTTGCTAATCTCGTTTTTGCATGTTGTTCTCTTGCATTGTTTTCACAGTGATGGTGCCGTTTGGTTACTTGAAAGTTTCCATTAATAAACGTTGTATAAGCCCACACAGCAAAGAACTACTACATGTAGATCTGAGCTATTTCTACACGTCGACATAGCATGGCACTTTTGTCTGTGTGTTACATGTATTCACACAGCTAAGCCTTGCAAACATGGTTAACTGATCAAGATGCCCTGTTGTGAGCGGGTGCACTTGCATGGTCCCAAGGAACTGTATTATATAGCTAAGATAAGGGTGCGTATGTACTCCACCTGGCAAATATGATTGAGCAATACGTACTCGGTGGCAGTGCGGGCTGTTGTTACTATTACTGTAGCAAGAGGTTGTTATGTTACATTTTGTTCCTTTCCTCACCTGGTTTGTGTTGAAAGCGCCATTAAACAATAAACCAACCAACTGTCCAACCTGAGTTTCACGATCAAGGTACAATGCTTGCCCAGGTTCACCTCGGAAAGGGCTATTGAACCATTGTACGAATGTTGTGATGTAAGGTTGATGTTACCTTGAAGTCAAATTCCATGGCTTTGCCCCTGTTGAAGAATGCATGTTCAGTTTTTCGTTATCTAGCATTTGCATCATGTGCGCTGTTAATGTGAATTTCTACACTGTGGATGTGCTGTTCACTGCCATAATATAGTAATGTATGCATTTTGGACACGTAATGGTCAAACTGGCACAGACTAGAGGGTATTCGATTATCGAACACGTTCATACGATTCAAATTCTATGCACATTTTATTGCCAAACTGTTTTACCTGATGTGTACAATCAGGGGTGTAAATAGGTAGGAAGGCACCGGACTGGCATTCTGCTTGCATTTTTGCCTCCGGAACACCCTTCCTGTTTGGTATTAACTTGCTGCCAAAATGCCGTCCAGCCAACTGAACAAAAATTGGCATGAGGGCAAATTTCAAAGCCTATTGTGGGTGCTTGAGAGCTAAACAGCTCTCAGATTCAGGGGGCTTTGCCCCCATGACCCCCACCAGGGGCTCTGTCCCTGGTCCCTCTCACGACTCAATAGGCTGTTGATTGGCTGCTGGCTGCAGAGTACACACACACACCATTGATGCCATGCACTCCCAGCTGAGTACTGACTATTATTGCTGTCTCTGGTGAAGTACCCCCCCCCAGAAAAAAATTACTAAGGACAAATTGCATACAGATAGCCTGAAAATTCAGCAGAAAGTGTTTGGCATCCGGGTCCTGCCTGGACCCACTGGGGGAGCTTTAGCGCTCCCCAGACCCTT
>Ga0209782_1002402_pt1 | contig 10422 bp, 7 predicted proteins | sample WorMetmaBAHAMAS1_FD_187390 | JGI IMG/M metagenome (GOLD analysis project Ga0209782, IMG submission 187390) | Marine gutless worms symbiont microbial communities from Max Planck institute for Marine Microbiology, Germany - Inanidrilus... | ecosystem: Host-associated > Annelida > Digestive system >...
AATCTACAAAAAATAAAACCGAGTGCTAGCATAGTTTTAAACCCAATAATACACTGCATCAGCAAACACTACTCAGCAGTTACTGACAGGCAAAACTGTGCTGCAATCAGTGTTCAAATATTGCTGCTTTCTGTAACGAGCGCCTAGCAGTGGCAAGCATAGCGCGAGATGATCCCTCCACTCTTCCCGGTGATGATCTGTTCCCTCGCGCCCGCATGCACTGCGACCGCAATGCGCGGTAAATTGGGATCGGAATTTGAAACCTAAATTAGCTATAATGCGCCAATGCACTTCCGTCACAGACAGACGGACACTGACATCGTAGCACAAGCGCGAGATGTATATATTACATCTCGCGCTAAAAACTGTCTGAAGCTGATTTTTAGAGCTCAAAACCAACTGATGTATTGCCTCACATGGCAACAGATAAAATTTTATCTGGAGTCAACTTTTAGTGTTTAGTCACATTGCAGCACTGCAAAATAATGCTGTATCGCTGCAAAGCCAGCTGTATTTATGCAACGTTATACGTCAGCACAGCATTGTCAGTTACATGATTATCCTGCCCAGTTTGGGCTAACTTGGTGGGAAAATTTAGCATGATGCAGGCTGCATATGCATCGATACCCACATTTTACCACATGTCAATCAATATCTTAGAAATGATGCAACCTATGTGTTAGGTGACTACTAACAGGAAATCACACCTCACAAATCAATCAGTACTATCAGCATGCTGCTCTGATGACCGGAAGTGCCTGAAATCGTCTCTCGCACATACTGATTTCAGCACTCGATATCTGAGAAACAATGTAACGTAAGCATTAGCTGACTATAGAATAGTAGGAAATTGTATCTTGTAAGTCAACTAATACCATCGTATGATACTTTGATAACCGGAAGTGCTGTAAATCAGTATTTATTTGCCTATGACTTCAGCACTTGACAGCTCAATGGCAATGTGGTTATTGAGATTCGTGAGTATGCCCCCCCTCCCGCGATGCGGCTGTTCATAGAACTACTCTGTGCAGCCATGTTAGATTTAATACATTAACAAACTTTACAACATACATCATAACATTACCAGGAGCGTGGTATGATCTGTGCTCACTGTAATACTGACTAGTTAAGTCATTTTTATTCTGTTAGAAATATAACACATGTAACAGTGGTGTCCATACTGATCATGCAGTGCACTTAAGCCCACAAGCCTCAGACGACCCCTTTATGATCAGCAGAATTTTTTTATCTTACTTAGTACATTGTGTAGTAAAGTTTTAAGTAAAACTAAAAGGAAAAAATATTTTGTTCTGAACCGTTACCACCTGCCAGTTTGGCCACCACTCACATCAAAACCAAAATTTGAAAACCAGCATGTTATACTGAACACATTTTGTTTAAGGTGTCACAGTAATCTACAGGGTGCGCCAATAAAAAACAATCCCTTAGGAAAAATTCATTATCTCAGTTACTGTAAAAGATTTTTTCTCTAAATTTGCAGCTTTCACAGAGGAGAATTTGCGCCACAAACGCAGCAAATTTCGTCACAACAATTGCTATGGTTTAAAAATTACAACCATCTGAACTTAAAAGTAGTTTTCTAAGTGAACCAATAATTAAACTGCAATTTTGATGTAAAAATAACAGAAAATGCACCATATGGATGTGCCAATTGATTATCATGTGTGAGGTACTATGCTTGAATACTATCAAAGACACATGCCAAAACTGGCCAACGTAATGCTCAGATAAAAGACGATACAGAATGATTTGCTTCACGAGTTCATTGATAAGGGAATTGTATCATTTTGCAACAGATTTTGATCGTGCGTTGCTGCAACTGGTGGGCACGGACATTGAGTACAGTCCGTTTAAATGATTGAAACATTTGAACTGTTGATGAAAAGCTATAAAAATTTGATTTGTTATTCATGCATATTCAATGTGCACCTGCACGTTCACTTGAAAAAGTGAACTTTAAAGTTTAGTCTGCAGTATCTGAGAAACTATGCCAGTTATTTCAATAAAATTTGCAGGATATCTTCTGTGAATACTCACATAAAGTCTGAAAGTTTGGCTCAAAGCCATGCTACCATGACTGAAATACAGGATTTTTTCTAGGGGATTGTTTTCTATTTTTTTAACACACCCTGTACAACTTCAGGGCTTCACTCAAACTGTTTTAGCGACGACTGACATGTACTACTGATTATTGCAGTTTAACACACCACTTTAATAAATGAACGTGATGATGATGATGATGCAAAATGGAGGTTTTTCTCAACACAGTGTACAATGCTTTGTGATAAAATTCACAATTCTGATATCCTCAAGTACCTATCTTAGGTTTTCAAAAGAGTTTCATAATAAACTACAGTGTCTGCTTGGTGAGCACAACATAATACGTATGCGGCTATCATGTCTTTTTGTAGACATGTACACAAAATCCTGTAAACATTTACATGAATATGGCAGTAAGTAACAGTAAGACTGAGGAGTTTTCAGTTACGATAACAGCATTATAGTGAATAGTGGCCAGCAACGTCAGCTTAGCAGCCATTAATAAACTTCATCCATTTATCGCTTAATTTTGCAGTAAGTCACAAAACACAACTTCTTCAGTCTATCCTTCATTTTTAGCACTGAGTATTGTTTTTGCCGCCATATTCGTGTACACTAATGTGTAATTCTGTAAATGTATACACAGGCGCATCCCAATAACAACATGCCACATCAATAACTATCTTTCACTGTGTTAAATGCCGATGAGGTATTATTTTATTACATTCCATAATATGCTGAGCAAATGTAATGCATAAAATTATTTATCCACTTGGCATTATTATGATTTGGCACACAGTTAACAGCACAACAAACAAAAAACACTCTACTGCCATAATAATTATATATAACAGTATATAACACTGTCACTTGTACAGAATTTCTGTATTCCAACAAAATGAATGCTGATTACAGAATGAATGCTGCATACTAATAAATGGGCTACACAAAAGCTGTATATAGTGAAGGTTAAAATCACAACAAAAATAAGACTAGCAAGACTGAAGTATTCATAGCCATCAACTACAGGCTGGCGGCTGGTGTAGCAGTAACGGTAGCATTGTTTGTCGCATGAATGAACTTACTCTTACACTGAGCCAAGTTAACACGGGGATGGGTGACTTGTTTTTGGCGGGTATAGTATACTCGATATATAACCAAGCCAACTAAATCAAATCAGCCTTGTATCCCTCTGGAGTCGCGAAATCTAGCACCAGCTTTGATTAGCTAGGGTAACGGTGGGTGTTGCACGGGTCTGATTAAATAGTCCCACTGCTGCCCGTTCCCGCGAACAACTCTCCCAATCCCGTGAAGCTCACTCCCGGGAGCTCCCACCAGTCTGCGTTCCACTCCCATCCTGATCCCGCATAATATAGGCTTTATAGGAGTAGGCCCGTTGTTGCAGTGATAATAATAATAATAATAATATTCGTTTAATAAGTCAAGACAAACCGCTCGACAACAACGCGTCATATATATACACATCTGTCTCGCAGGACAGGTAGACGTCTAGGCCTAGGCTGCCACGCAGGGCAGCCAATGGTGCTTGACCAGCGCTGGGCGGCCACCGACTCAGGCCCAGGCCAACCGATCTAGACTTTGAGCCTGCCTGAAAATAGCTGCTGAAGTCCATGCACCCGCAAGCTGATATCAGCTTACTAATCATTTATCGACCCCAAAAGGATGAAAGGCTGAGTTGACCTTGTTGGCTGACCTGCTGCGGATGGCTTACCCACGTGAGTGGTCACCCGTCAGCTGCAGGTCGGGCGCAGGACAGGGAAAGAGCGCCGGCCAAAGACCGACGTTCTTCCACTGAGCCAACGCCACCAGTTGATACGTTCCGTCATTAACGTCCTATCTAATTCTTCTACAACCACCAATTACTTTATGACAATTGCCTTCACTGCCACGAGAGAACTGAACTTGCTGTTGTTCACTGTAGTCTCGCTACCGTGCACTGCACGGCTACACTGAACTGGTTGCTTGGCAGCAGACTGACGATGACCGAACAGTGCGTAACAGCTGAACAACCCTGTTTCCAATGTAAAGACACTGCTGTGGGAGTCTGCGGGACTCCTGCTGTCATAGGACAACCGCCAAAAAACACTCCCGTTACCATTGGTACTGCGGGAATTGCCCAAAGTCTGCTCCCGATCCCGCGGGATTTTACCGCTCCCGTGCAACACTCTAGTGGGAATGTCACTTTTGCAGGTAGCAGGTAATACCGTGTCATCCCATATTGCACGAGTTCCCGCAGCAATAAGGCTAGTTGCAAACTGCTCTAACAGGCATTACCTTTTAATACATAATGCCTTAACATAATAATAAACCGGTTCTCGTACTCCCTGAAAGCTACATTAGATGGCGGAGAAAAAACCATGCCGTTTGCTATCAGGAACCAAAAAGAATATCTTAGGGAGGTAGTCGAGCAACACGTATAAACTGTGATGTGATCTTTGATGACATCTCTGTTGCAAGTTTACTGCCAAATGTGACTGAAAGAATTCTGAACAGTTGAGGACCAAAGTCAAAAATAAACAATTTTGGACACTTGCAGTCATCACAGCTGACCTGCCTACGTGGCTTAGAGGGCTAAGGCTCTCGGAGCTGCAGTGCAGTGAGCCTGGCTGGCTGTTTCGGCAGGGCGTGGGTTCGTCTCCCGCCCCTGCCGGCATGTCAAGTCAAGGCTTCTGCATGCTATGAGATTATTCTCGGGCAGGTACAGAGGGTTCGCCTGTGTCCTCTTTAAAATGTGACAGGCCATCGCACCCGCATTGGGGGCGTTTGGGTGTGGTGAGAGCCACTGGTGTGGATAACAGATGGTAGGGGTCAGCAGTCTTATAGGAAGACCGCGTGTTGGCACCCTGCCAGAGAAACCCGCCGGCTAAGCTAGGCTCTATAAATACATAGTACAAGCCCCTGGGTTAAAGGGGAATAGCGCACTGAGCCATGTCTAGGCCTCAGCGCTGGCGGTAGGCTGAAGACACGTCGAAAGACTGCCAACGGCCAACCGCCGCCCCTGGTGAACGAACGAACGAACGAACGAACGAACGAGTCATCACAGCTGCATGCCGATGGTGACAGTAGACTCGCAATTTACGACTTCTATTAGTGTTCTATAGTGACATTAGGTCTAAGTGGGACCACTGTCTGGCAATGATCCATTGCAACGGGAATTCAAGAGCCAGACCTAAGTCTTTTGGGGCTTTCTTCCAAATCTTCAATGCCATCATTGGATCACCAAGTGCGTCAGAAAAATCAAGAGACGAATAATCCCCCCAAAAAAGAATGCCATGAAGTATCCACAGAGACACTTCCTCAAACGGACGCAGCTAATAACAGTCGGTGCCTGGCAATATTAACAGCAAGAGTACAGCAGGATCTTTTTGAGTCAGAGTACCCAATGGCCTGAATTTCTGTGCCACCTTTTACAAGTATTTACAGTTGCTGTACACTGTACACAATCTATAATGTAACATACACATCGTTCACAGAAATAAACATGCACACAACCAATGAAAATACTGTTCTATAGTTGATCGTTGATTCCCATAACAAAACTGCTTGATTCAAGCATTTCTCACACGTGCTTATTTCCAACCAAAATTAATACCGATCATTTGATACAGTCTTTCATTGTGTGGGCGAAAAAATTCCCTCAGTTTACTTAAGACTTTAGGATCTACTGATGGATGAGCTCGACCTTTGCTGGGTGACAGGCATTTTCCGTCAAGCATCATCCGCATGTCTGGGTTTGTCTCGCGCCTACGCTGATCTAAGCACATACAATAGAAGCCACGGCTTTCGTTGAAGTAGAAAAGATCCTTGGTGATCTTATGTCGTAGGCCGAGAAATTTCTCGACTTTACGCAGCTCTTCCGCCGGACTGGTGACGAAGTTCTCGGCGCTAAGGAAGTGAAACTGTTCGAGGGAGAAGTACCGCAGCCACCTTGTCATATGAAAGTCGTACATTGAACGCCGAACGGCCTGGTATGTGTCGTCAATTTCACCAGTGTTCGAATCCATGACTAAACGCTCGAAACTGAGACGTGACCTACCCTTCTCTTCGCGCTGCTCCTGAATCTAAAATGCACACAAGACTCGAACGTGGGCAACAGCAGCGGTGTACCGAAGTCACTAGTGAACAGTCGCTGGTTTCTGTCAGTGAATTCAATGAATAGTATAATTACTTTGATTTTACACACTGCATAGTTGTATATGTTTCTTATGTATGCCGACTGACTTCATCTTACCTTTTATGTTTCGAATTTGGGCCATATATCTTTGAAATCTAGCACTGTTTTGTGCTACTACATTATTAAACTTACACACATATTTACTAAAGAAGATTTTAGGCATTTCAGGTCATCGGATCATCACCGATGGTTGTCTGGCAAGGTATGACTTCCTATTAGTGGTCTATAGTGACCTTACATCTAGACAGAACCCCTGTCAAGTATAAACTGTGAAGGTCAGCAGAACCATAATCCCAAGAATAACAAGAGGGCCTAGCAGTGGCCAGGATAGTGCGAGATGACCCCGCCCTCTTCCACCAGAAATCCCGGCATCATCTCATCTGACGATCCAGGTGAGGCATTGTCAGTAAGTAGCAAGGACATCCATCTATCCAAGCATGCAAAGGTATGCGGGATCCATTGCATCCTGTGACCACAATGCACAAACATCACAGACAGATGGACACTGACATCGTAGCATAAGCGCGAGATGTATATATTACATCTCGCACTAAAAGATGTTGCGGGGTATCTATAAAGCCTCCTTTGGTTATGCAATACAGCTATTAATAATGTCCATTATAGCTATATCATTAAAAGACCTACAGCACAGTCTGTTACTGACCAATGATCTACACCTGTCAAGAGACAGACAAACAGAATTCCAGTGGTATCAATCGAGCGGCGTAAAATTGTTCTCGATTCGATCTTTGCACACATGGCAAGCAGTAACCAAGACTGAACTGAACATGACTTTCTACACGGACAGAAATATCACCTTATTCCATGCCTGCAACTGTCCAATTTTAATGTACCCTTCTCTCCCCTTCCATGTAGGCACACTGTGGATGACCTCTTTGCCAATTCAGTACCAATGTTAACGTTCACAGAAATGGCATCTAATAACAAAATATAGGCGACGGTCTCACAACGAATAATTATTCATCATTCAAGATCACATTAAAATTGAGAAGTTATATTTCACCATGATTACAAGAAAGGTCTATAAAGTCAAATATAGGACTACCTGCAAATAGTCGGAAATGGCCCTTTCCACTGGATCTCGAAAGGTGACCAGTAAACGAATCGACGCATTCATCTGATGCACACGAGAAGCGACTTCATCTTCCACAAAATATGCTGGTGACTTCTCCATTGTAATCTGACCTGTGATGAATTTATTGGCAGTATAAATATCTGTTAGTCATCCAATTCACACTGTTGTCCTCATATACTCAACATAAAATTAATTACATTCGCAAAGGACACACACAGGGAGTTCCAAAAACAAGTTATGCACAAATGAATGACAACAAGGTAAACACAACTTTTACACACGAGATGCTATGCTAGAGCAGTTTAAGCTGTGAGTCTGTGTGTCCACCACAACCCAGTACTGCATTGAAACGGCTGATCAAAGTGGTCTTTGACACACTGGCTTCCCTTCGCCTATCTTACACAGTGTTTGAGGGAAAGAAGCATATATCTCCAAAATTAAGGGTATTTTCCTCCAGCACAATTTTTCAAAACTCAATGGACTTTGAAAAATTTCACCATGGCCAGTCAGAGGTGATGATGGTCATTAGTATATCGTAGCTACCGAACACTTTCATGTACAGTGCACAGTTGAGCCGAAATACTTTTAATCGATTAATCGTAGACTAAAATAATGTTTGACTTTGCAGGAGGTGATTAAGCACAATCCTCTTCCTTCCTTTTAATGATCATTTTCCACTGGTTCCCAGTCATTTTTCCTCCTCCACTAGTTCTTGAAGAAAACCTCTGGTAACCCTAATCCTAAAAATGGTAATAGCATTAACTGGCACCAGTTTTTATTGGCCAGATACCCTTTCTATCACACAACCAACAGTTCAAAACACAGAAGGTAACAATGACAGAATCATGTACATGGTACATTATACAGCAAATGAACCTTTCAGTCACGTGGGTGACTTCAAACACGACAAACAACAGGCAACGTGCACTCAGAACAGAAGATTCTGCCAACCTTTGTGACTAGCACGCATCTGACGACGATACCAGTCCAGGCCACGATGGTACCGGTTGTCGTTGTCAAAGAAATGCACCTCGCGTCTCTCCGCTTGCACGTCCGGATGAAGGTTAAGGAACTCCAGCAGTGCACGTGTGCCACCTTTACGCACACCTATGATGAGACACTGAGGTAGCCTGCGAACTGGCAGATCATCGTCACTGTACACGTCCTCTGCCAACTGAGCAGCAGCGGTAGCGGGGCACTGCGAGGAATAACCACCAGCAGTATCTTGTTTAGTAGAATTTAGAAGCCCGGCACTAACTGAAGTGGTCTGTGGCTTTACAGTGCTGCATTCGTAATTGCTGCCGTCTTTCACATACGCGCATACTTTAGCATTTGTGATGTAAGGCTGGTCAGGATCAGAACAACAGCGCAGAGACAGTCGCACTTCTTCACTTATGGGAACTTTTTCCGACGGGATTAAAATAATCCAACGAGCTGTCAATAACATTACTGCTAGCAAACTTATGATCAGCACGGCTAGCAGAAAACGTCGTGTCAGCAAGCTACCACATATTGTTGAAGGCTGTTGTCGGCGACAGCATACAAAACATGCTCTGTCTTCCACTTTGCCAACGGGCAGATATGCTGGCATTGTTACAGCGCCACTCAGAACAATTATATTCTGTCTTTCTCCTAAAAACCAAGACCAAATTGGTCAGTTGCATTATTAGACCAAGAACAAAATCTACAATACATACGAAAAAGGAAAAAGGTAAGGTACTTCCACACTCGTAACCGACTGTTGGGGGTGGAGCTGATCCCGGTGTACAGGCAGTCAGCCCGCAGGTGACTTTAAAGGTGATATGCAACGGTTTTCACAAAATTGACGAACAGTAGTTTAGTTTCTAATAGCTTACTGCAATATAAATGAATTTGCGTAATAGATTTTGATAAATAACATAGTAAAATGCTGAAAAGTGAAGTTTAATGGTCTTTTTCACTAGTTTAGTTATTCTTGGGCAATTTGCATTATTTTTGACATCATATCAGTAACTTGTTTTGTTTACATTGAGATTCTCTGTGTAAAGAAGTCTTTTTACCCATTTTTTCCCAAGAACGAATATTTTTCTAGTTTCTTTTGCTATTTCTCATCAACAAGAAACTTAAGTGACCTACACTCGACATTTTCACTACTATCGTCAGTCAACAGATGAATGGCTGAGTTTTTTTATTGCGTCAGACCACTCTAGACAGATATAGCACGCATACTGTGCCGTTCTTTTATACGTCTGAGCGTTTTTATTCCGCGTTTTTTTAATGACGGACTGAAGTCGTTGAAGCACTAAGATTTTCTCGTTTTCCGCTGGACAGCGTGAGAGTTGCTGTGCTGGTGTATTTAAATTTTTTTGCGCTAAAACGATAGATGCATAATTCTGGTGAAAAGTATGTATTTGTAGTGTATTTTGTCACGTTAACTGATGCTTTTAATAACTGTTTTGGATAATATTTTCCATATTTAATATTTTGTTAATTTGTTTGTTTGAATGGCTTTGAATGTTAAAATCCATATGATGGTTATACCATTAAAACCTGACTTGTGGTTCAGCAATAAACTGGAAAAGTGCTGCCTTTATGTACTTGTCTTCCTTCTTAGTAACAACCTGACTCACTCGTGCTAACAACAAATTCTCTGACAAGTGTAAACGTCTGTTTCGTACTGACTAATCAGAATCAACCAATCCGCACATCTACACCCGTCACATCTGCAGATAACATCGGTAGTTTACCGCTCGTAACATCCACAGATCGGCACATCTGATACAGTTAACACTTTTAAAAATAGACTTGATAGATACTGGCATGACCAACCTATTATATATGATTTTAAAGCAGAAATTCAAGGCACCGGAAACCAAAGTTGGTAGTAAAAATTAGTATTAGTACAGTAAATGTAGTTTGCAATATATGATGCGGACACAGAGGAATAGGCCTGCGCTCGCAATTTCTCTACGTCTATAGGGTCTCACTAAAACCTGACCGCAAGACTGCAAGACTGCAAGCAGACCGCAAGCTACAGCGACGTTAATTAGCTAATTAGCGTTGCGGTCTGGGGTTGCGGTCTTGATTTCGC